>Ga0138256_10000457_pt1 | contig 44812 bp, 40 predicted proteins | sample KNB2016incub_MG_FD_105486 | JGI IMG/M metagenome (GOLD analysis project Ga0138256, IMG submission 105486) | Active sludge microbial communities from wastewater in Klosterneuburg, Austria - KNB2014incub_MG | ecosystem: Engineered > WWTP > Activated sludge > Unclassified | place: Austria... | reverse complement strand
GGGGACAGTGTGTGGTGGGTAGTTTGACTGGGGTGGTCGCCTCCTAAAAAGTAACGGAGGCTTGCAAAGGTGCCCTCAGCATGGTTGGTAATCATGCGTAGAGCGTATTAGTATAAGGGCGCTTGACTGAGAGAACGACGGTTCGACCAGGTACGAAAGTAGGCTAAAGTGATCCGGTAGTTCCGCATGGAAGGGCTATCGCTCAAAGGATAAAAGGTACGCCGGGGATAACAGGCTGATCTCACCCAAGAGCTCATATCGACGGTGAGGTTTGGCACCTCGATGTCGGTTCGTCACATCCTGGGGCTGGAGAAGGTCCCAAGGGTTGAGCTGTTCGCTCATTAAAGTGGCACGTGAACTGGGTTCAGAACGTCGCAAGACAGTTCGGTCTCTATCTGTGGTGGGCGTTGTAACATTGAAGGGAACTGACTCTAGTACGAGAGGACCGAGTTGGACGTACCGCTAGTGTATCTGTTGTGCCGCCAGGTGCAATGCAGAGTAGCTACGTACGGAATAGATAAGTGCTGAAAGCATCTAAGCACGAAGCTAACCTTAAGATGAGTGTTACTGGGGTCGTAGAAGACGACTACGTTGATAGGCTACAGGTGTAAGCGTAGTAATACGTTCAGCTGAGTAGTACTAATTACCCCTTAGCTTCCTTTTTTTTTCATTTTGATTTAATTTTCTCTTCCAACCTTTCTTTTTTTATTTGACCTTGTCAAGTAATCTATAACTCATATACCCTTAAGTTTATTCGTAAACTTCCGCGGTGTAAAAGTTTTAGGTGGCTTTAGCATAGGGGTACCACCTCTTCCCATTTCGAACAGAGAAGTTAAGCCCTATTGCGCCCATGGTACTGGTTTATTCCGGGAGAGTAGGTCGCCGCCCATTTTTTTCAAAAGCCTTGTTTCGTCTTCGACGGATCAAGGCTTTTGTGTTTTAAAAGACATCCATTCTCTTACTAATTTCGTTATATCAAATTGACCATTTTTGCGTGTCAATAGTTATCTATACTGTTTGAATTTTTATCTTATATACATTTTTTATAAACTAACTTTGATGGAAATTATTCCTCTTGGATCAATGTGAATTAAAAGTATTTGGTATTCGGCACCACGGAGCTGGCTCTGCTAGTCGTTTAGTAGAAGCATTACAATTATTTCAACCCGATACCATTTGTATAGAATTACCACAGGAATCAGAAACTTTGCTGGGTGCATTATCACAAATTAAATTTCAACCACCCATCGCATTTTTATTTTACAATAAGAAAAATCCTTACCATTGTTTTTATTTGCCAATGGCCGTATTCTCGCCGGAATTTCAGGCTATCCAATATGCAATTTCCAACCACATTCAAATAATCCCTATAGACCTTCCTGCAAAAAACAGTTTAGTTTATGCTAATTTTAAAAATAATACAGAAGCCGAATTAAATAAAGAACAAAGAAAAATCACAAACGATCCTTTGGGTTATCTAGCTCGACAACAAGGCTTTAAAGATACTGAGCGATGGTGGGATAAGTATATCGAACAATGGTCAGATCATTTAGTCATGTTTGATATCATCCAACAATTAATGACAACATTGAGGTCTTTAAGCAATGAACTTGATGATGAAGAGACTTTGATTCGCGAACAATTTATGCGACAGCAAATAAGACAATGCATCTCAAATGGTTCAAAAAAAATTGCTGTAGTCTGTGGTGCCTGGCATGGGCCACTTTTAACTTTGGACCGCATTCAGAAAAAGGAAACGAAAATTAAATCCTTAGCAGCAGTTGACATTCATCAATGTTTGATTCCCTGGTCCTATGAAAGATTGAGTAATAAAAAATCGTATAGTGCGGGAATTGAATCTCCATCATGGTATGATGCGCTGTTTTCTAATCGGACTACTGCCATTTCAACTTGGTTGACGCAAGCAGCCCGAATATTAAGGTCTCATAAGATGAATGTAAGTCCTGCAGAAATTATAGATGCAGAATTATTGGCTATAAATCTTAGTATGATTCGTGGTTTAGCCATTGCAGGAATTGATGAATTAATGGAAGCGGCCATAACATGTTTTGGTAAAGGCGATGATACAAGAATTCAGCTCCTTCTTAACCAAGTTTTGAATGGCAATTTAACTGGAAAGGTGGAAGTAAATGCGTCAAGCCTCCCCATGGTCCAAGATTTTTTTGAGAATCTAAGATCACTTAAATTGCAATCTTATTGGGCATCAGGAAATAAGGAACATTTGGATTTAGATTTAAGAAAAGAACGCCACTTACAAATTAGTCGCTTATTGTACAAAACCCTTTTATTAGAAATTCCCTGGGCTAAATCCCGTGAAATTGATATCAAGGCACAAGGTAATTTTCATGAATTTTGGTCTTTTAATTGGAATCCTGAGCTTGAAATCGCTTTAATACATGCTGCACTTATTGGAAATACTGTCGATGATGCTGTTAGAAATAAAGTAATCGATGTTTTAAAATCTGCACACGATATCAGTACTGTTGCAGGTTTATTGACTCATGCCTTAAAGGCTGGTTTGAACCAAATATGGCCACTATTAGCAGAGCGTATTAATCTGTTAAGCATCGAAATTGAGGATATTGAAAGCCTGGCAGGAATTATTCAGCCATTAATTTCAAATATTCAATATGGAGATTTACATCAGATGGATACCCATGTATTGATAGATATTTTTAATACCATTCTCCCAAGAATTATTTTAAGTTTTGGCGATCAATGCGTTTTTATAAGTGATGTTAAAGCCAATACCATGTTGGAAATTTTGATAATGATCAATGTTTATTTTTATAATCATGATAAAGAGTACAACCAACTTTGGCAAGAAGAAATATATAAAATAGCATATTTAGAAAAAGTGCATCCGCTGATCAGAGGTAAATGTTGGAATATTTTGCTCAGTGAACATAATGTATCCAATGATGAACTTATTATTGAAATCCAATCTCAATTCTTGATCCAAAATGAGGCCTCAAAATCTGCACAATGGCTAGAAGGATTTTTATTTCAATCCACTGCATTTTATCTGTTACAAGATAACATTATTCAAGTATTGGATGAATGGTTGAAACAATTAGAAGAGCTGGAGTTTAAAACGACATTACCACTTTTGAGGAGGATATTTAGTCAATTACCAGATTCAGAACGAATTAGAATTAAAACAAAAATTTCAAAGCAACGGAATGTTCAAAATATAAACGAAATACGAGAATATGTGGACCAAGAAAGGGTAAATAAATTGAATTTGCTTTATGATTCTATAGTTGGTATTTCTTCATCAGATTCTAAAACAATATTTTCATCTGATTGATTTTTACGCTCATCTGATTCTTCTATTTCATGGTTTTCTTCTATCCAGAACTGATTCATACCTTCACCTTTAATGATGGTCATTTGTTGAAGATTGATTAATTCCAACAATCCCAGAAAAGTAACAATAGCGTGAATTCTTGTTTCGCAAATTTCAAATATTTCTTCAAAATTAATTCTTCCTTTTTTACTTAATAAATCAAATATTCGATCTTGTTGATCTTTAATTTGATATTCATAATTATACACTTCATGGACGATCGCACTTGGTTTATTTAATCGGTCCATAACTTTTTGAAAGACCTTCATCAAATTAAATAAATTCAGGGTCTCCCATTCAGCATCCACCAAAGCTTGTTGAGAAAGAAGTTCAAACTCTTTTTGCAAATTACCACGTCCAACTCTATAAGCTTGATTATCTTCCATGACGCTTAAGTCTTGGATCACTTCTTTAACAGCTTTATACTCTAATAATTTTTGAACCAACTCTTGTCTAGGATCGATCTCTTGGTTATTCTCATCTAATTCTTTTCTAGGAATCAACATTTTTGCTTTGATCCTGATGAGTGTCGCAGCAACTAAAATAAACTCACTTGCTAAATCCAAATTAAGATCCTCTAAATGTCGGATATACTGTAAGAAATCTTCAGTGATGGTTGCAATGGGAATATCATTAATATCTAATTCATCACGCTCTATAAAAAAGAGTAATAAATCAAAGGGGCCTTCGAACTGCTGTAATTTAATGGTATAGGTCATGCCTTTCTAAAATGACCGTAAAGATAGCCTTTTAATGAATTTATGTCTTGCTTGATCCAAATAATTATAGATTTGCATCATTTATATCATATCTGAATGTCCAAAGGAAAACTTCATCTCATCCCCGTACCATTATCTGGAGCCGGGATTTCGCAAATGTCTGGTTCTGCTATCGAAACTGCCAGATCCTGTAGATTTTTTTTAGCAGAAAGAGCTAAAACAGCAAGGCAATTTATTAAAGGAATATCACATCCACTACCATTATTACAAATAGAGGTTCAGGACTGGGAGGCTAATACTATTGCCGAGCATTGGAAATGGTTGCAAATGTTATTGGATCAAGGGGAAGACGTATGTTTGGTATCAGAAGCAGGTGCACCATGTGTTGCTGATCCGGGTCACGAGATGGTCATCAAAGCCCATCAAGGAGGTTATACTGTGGTTCCACATGCTGGCCCAAATTCTATGATAATGGCCTTGATGAGTTCAGGATTAGTGGGACAACAATTTTGTTTTCATGGGTATTTGCCTGCAAAGAAAGAATTTCTTAGAGAAGCATTAATCAAAATTGGACAACAAGCATTAAAAACGAATGCCACCCAACTTTTTATGGAAACTCCTTATCGGAACAAACAAATGTTTGAAATAGCCCTATCAGTCTTGCAACAGGATTTGTATTTATGCGTTGCTTCAAATTTGGGAGCACCTAATGAGTTGATTCAAACCAAAACGATTAAAGATTGGAAATCTGTGAATGTCGCTATTTATCAAGATGCTCCTGCTATTTTTGTTTTAGGACAAGGCCCCATTGTTTGAATTGGGGATAAATGAATTTATTTTATTAAACAAATCAGAGCATCATTCTTTAAGGTAAGTTCATTTTATTAGTTTCATTTGATTTAACCAATCCATTTTTTACAATTGGAGATTGCCCCAAAGGCGATTTAATTATTTGTTTTTATGCACAAACGAAACTTTAAGTGTATTTAATCGAATGTAACTGCAAATTTTATAAAAAAAATTAACAAGTGATCTGAATATTGTGGATCTTTATACTTCTAATATTCTATTACAGATAAAATAATTTTTACGATGAAAAAAAATCTACTATTCATTTTGGCTGTCTGTATATGCCAGCTGTTATTAGCTCAATCACCTAGAAAAGTTCTTGTTGAGCATTTTACTCAAGCTTCTTGTGGGCCATGCGCTTCAACCAATCCTATTATTCATCCTATATTAGAACGAAATAAATCCAGGTTGGTATTATTAACACATCAGACATCGTGGCCAGGTGTTGATCCTATGAATGCGGACAATCCAGGTGAAGTTGCAACTCGAGTAGCTTATTATGGTGTTACTGGAGTGCCGGATACTAAAATGGGTGGGCAAGATGGGGGCCAAAGTCCTACGCAATTAATCACAGATGCTAATATTGCCAACAGTGCAGCTGTTGAATCCAATTATGAAATTACAGTAGATCCAGGATTAGCTTCAAATTATAATGAGTTGAATCCGAAAATAACAGTTAAACTAACCGGACCCATGGAAGGTAATCCGATTCTTAGGGTAGTTGTTTTAGAGAAAGTAATTACATGGCCAACCCCTCCGGGTTCTAATGGAGAGAAAGTTTTTTATCATGTGGTTAAAAAATTCTTACCCAACACAGGTGGTACTCCAATTTCAGATTTATCTAATGTAGGCGATTCTAAAACTTACACTTTTAATTTTAAATTTAACAAGTTGTACAATTTTAGAAATTTGGAAGTTGCAGCTTATATCCAAAATGAATCTACCAAAGAGGTAGCTCAAGCTGAAAGTAAAGAAGTGGATTATATAAAATCTCCAGGATTGGACATTGCCATAAAGTATGCGAAAGCAACTTCGAATACACTTAAGAATACAGTGTGTGGAACAGGCACTATTCCTACAATTACTTATATTAATACCGGTAATGCAAATGTAACTTCCATCAAGTTTCGATCAAGTGTAAATGGTGGACCGCTGTCTGAATATACATGGACCGGTAATATTGCTTTTCTGGAAGAAAAAACAATCAATCTAAGTAATGTTGAAATTCCTAAGATGTTTGCAAGTGGTAACACTTTGACCATTGAAGCTTTTGAGGTTAATGGAAATGCTGATGTTAATCCAATTAATAACACTTTGGTAATTCCATTTGATCCTTCACCAGCTACTACACTTACTTCCAGATTAGACGTAAAACCATTGACTAAAGGTTCATTGGTAACCTTTACACTACAAGATGATGCCAACAAAGTTATCATTCAGGATGGATCCTATCCTACAAATGAATTACACAGTTATCCATTGAATTTATCTAAGGATAGATGTTATACATTAACAATAGATAACGATCATACCAGTCTTAACGGTTCCGCAAAACTTTATGATGCGAATAACAAATTAGTGATGAATGTTACATTATTAACTCGAGCTACTTATGTAAGTGATTTTACGACTTATGATTTAGTTTTAGGTACTCATGAACCAAGTGAAAATATTTATTCTTTTTCTGTAACGCCAAATCCAGTTCATGATGTAGTTCGTCTGGAATGGATGCAAGATCAATCAGGCCCAATTCAAATTATGTTTAGTGATTTAACTGGCAAAGCAGTTCAAAGCATTCAACATCATTCAATTTCTGGTAGCAATCAAATGGAAATTCCTGTTGATCAATTACATTCAGGAATGTATTTAGTAAGTATACATCATGGAAAAAATAAAATAACTAAACGTGTGATCGTAGAATAAAAACACAAAAAGCACATAAATCTTAAAAAGCCGATCCTTTTATTTGAGGGTCGGCTTTTTTATTAGGCTTGAAACCAACAATTGATGATGCTATTGAATTATTTTATCTTTGACAATTTATCCATATCAACTCAATTTTAGATTAAATAGCGTAAATGACATGTGTGAAAAGAAAAATGTTACTGTGTATAATTTACATTAAATAAATACATTACATAAATTATACAATTTCTCCTTGAAATTATTAAATTAAATAAAGTCTAGAATTTGGTTTTAGAGATTTTTTCGTGAATGGGTAATAATTCTGAAAGTCCAGCGCTTCCATACCAATTAAAATATTCTGCATCCAGAAGTCCAGATTGAACGGCAGGGTCTGTGGCAGTAATTATTTTGGCTTCTTCGATAGATTCTACATTAAATATATATAGCCCGCGATATGTTTTGTCATTTTTTCTAAATGGTCCAGCTAATGAAAGTTTTCCTTCTTTAGCTAAACGACCAATATTGGACATATGTCCTTCAAAGATTTTGTCGATTTCGTTTTTATCAGAAATTGTATTGGTTCCTGTTTTTAATATGACCAAAACATAATTTTTCATGCCGCGTTCATCAGCATTTAATTTTTTAGCTAAAACGGAATCGAAAGTGGTTTGTGAAATTGTTATTTTTCTTCGATATTCTAAATCATATTCGGTGGTAAATGTTTTGCCATTGTCTTTTGATATTTCACCTAATTGCCTTATTGAATTAGGATTGAGATTGAAGAACGTTATTTTTCGAATTGCCATGGTATCTTTTGAAAATGCGAATGGGTGAGTGGTATATATCATTTTATTATTATCATATGTTCCCAGTTGATAATCATTGCTCCCACCAGCATTATCAACCCAATGTTGTTGCCACTGCATCTCTGCAGAATTAAAAGTGTTATAACTTTTTCCAGAATAAGTCAGTTGTCCATTTTTAGAAGTACTTGTCCATTCTTCCAAAATAACACAGCTATCAAGGATTAAACTAATTTTACTGGTCCCTGCTTGTTGACCTTTTAATGTATAAACATCCCATTTGCCTATCCAAAAATCAAACTGCCTATACATTGGATTTATGGAGCAGGGTTTGTTTTGAGCAAAAGTTGAAATCAAACTACAACTGAGATATGAGAATAATACTATTTTTTTGAACATCATTTAATATTTTAATTGTAATAAAAATGTATCATCAATGGTTGATCATTATTTTGTATTAATGGACTGCAGTGACATTGACTGATTCGATACCTTTAAGATGAACAGCAATATGTCTATCGTGTGCTTTTGCCTGATATTCACTAATAATTTCTAGAATATCATAGTCTACAAAATGACATTCACTGCCATCAATGATTAACTCACTGTATTCAGGTATTTCGTCAAGTGCCCTGCGCAATTTTACTTTGTTTAGAAAAGTTACATTGGTATTGAGTTTGATATGATAAGTGTCTATATGTAAAACCTTGCTATTTGTAATTTTATATTCTGTTTTGAAATTGGATTGAATGATCAGATATAATGAAATAAGTAATCCAATACTAACCCCAATCAATAAATCTGTAGCAAGGATTACAATGATCGTAATTACAAAAGGAAGGAATTGTTTCAGGCCTAAGCTGAACATATGACGAAATAATTTTGGTTTTGCAAGATTGTAACCAGTCACTAAAAGTATTGATGCGAGTGAAGCATAAGGAATTTTATTTAATAAAAAGGGAACCAATAAAACAGCCAATAGTAGAAACAACCCATGTGTAAATGCTGAAAGTTTGGTGCGCCCACCTGCATCCACATTGGCGGCTCCTCTTACAATGACAGCAGTTATAGGTATTGCACCTAAGAGTCCACATGTCATATTTCCGATGCCTTGGGCAACCAACTCACGATTGACAGGTGTGATTCTATTCTGTTTATCTAATTTGTCAATAGCTTCAACACAAAGTAATGTTTCGAGTGAAGCTAAAATGCCAATAATAAGTCCATCTTTCCAAATATGAATGGAGGAAAAAAACTGACTTAGATCAGGAAAAATAATATCTGAAAAAATATTTGAAGGAACTGTTACTAATTGTGTTGGTTTAAGTGAGTAATCTGAAGCGAATTGTGAAAATATAAGATCTGTGATGATTCCAATTATTACAATTAGTAATGGCGCTGGAATTACTTTTATTTTTAAGGTCTGAGCATACCGAGATTGATACAAGAATAAAATTAATATTGAAACTGTTGAAATGACAATTGCACCTCTTCTTAAATGAAGACTAAAGTGTTTAAAATGGTCTACAATTTCATGAGAGGAAAATAAATTTAAAAAACCACTTCTCCAAAAATCAGGTTGATCATAACCCAAAGCGAGTGGAATTTGTTTTGAAATAAGTATTATTCCAATCGCAGCTAACATTCCTTTAATAACCGCAGATGGAAAATAATTGGCGATAACACCTAGTTTCAACAAACCAAGAATGAGTTGGAATAATCCGGCGATAATAACGGTTAAAAGAAAAAGTCTATAGTCCCCTAAAGAGATAATGGATGCTGCAACTACGGTGGATAAGCCTGCAGCAGGTCCAGAAACGGCTAATTGAGCACCACTGATAAAAGAAACGACCAGGCCACCAATTATTCCTGATAGCAAGCCGGCATATAATGGCGCACCGGAGGCTAATGCTATTCCCAAACATAGAGGCAAAGCGACTAGAAAAACAGACAAGCCAGCCGGCAAATCGTGTTTCAGCCACATGATCCGATAATATTTTAACGTTCGTTTCATTCAGGCTTATAAATTAATATCATAAACCCAAAGATAAGAAAATTTGCTTTATGAATTCAATTGAACGGTTAATCTAGAAAGTCTAAATTCGGATCTTTGATCACCGTAAAGTTTATTAAAAATAATATTATTTTGTTTTATTAACTGAACGCCAAAATATGATATGACGTTCGTAAAACAATTTTAATTATTAAAATCATTACATTTTAATTATTTTTTTCTTATAAACTGAATTCTTTGCTTTGACTATACATATATAGATGCCAGTTTGAATTTCGGGATTTGGATGCCAAGAGAATTTTAGTGATCCTTGAATTAACTGAAATTCAGAAATAATATCTACTTTTCTTCCTGAAATATCATAGATTGAAATACTCACTTGTCCTGGATCAATATTCTTAATATCATTTAATGTAAACTGGATTTTTTCAGAAAATGGATTTGGAAAAGAAATAAAATTGATGCTATCTTTTAATTCTTCTGTACCTGTGTTAATATGCGTCTCGTCTTTGCAGTTCACACAATAATAACTTGTATCTTCTAAACAGAGGAAAGCTGTATATAATGAAAGAACATTATGTTCTATACTTAGATTTATTATATTATTAACGGTAATATTTGATGAAATATTTTTTTCCAATTCCTTGATATAATTACCAGCCCAAATTTGGACATTCGTCACATCTGTCGGAAGGCGATTTTCTATTGGTATTGTAAATTTTGAATTAAAAATTTTATTATCTAAAAATCCGGATACTTCTCCTCTGAATGGCAAGGAACCAGTAAATTTACCTACCTGAACGATGTAATCTGATAAATTATATTGATTTAAATCTTTATTGATATATTTGTTATAACAGAATCCATTATCTACGGTTGAATAGAAATCAAGATTCAAAATGTTTCCAATCGTTTTCGAAATGCTGCTTGTAAATAGTGCGGATAATGAACTATTTTGTAAATCATATTTTGTATAACTACCTTTTGAAATTCTCGAGATATTGGTATAGAGATAATGATTGTTACAATATAATATATTATTTATGTATCCACAAAATTTATTTAAAGAACAAATGTCGGTTACATGTATAGTGGTGCTTGCAAGTCCTTCTTTAGTTAAATCCTGTAAAATAGAATTACTTAGATCAATATTACTGTACATATCACCTGCAGATAAAAAGTATATGCTTCCGTCATTATTTTTTGATTTGATATACTGCAATGATTTGGCAAGTAGTGCCAATGTTGATCCTACATTACTTGCATTATTTCTTAATTTGTTGATCTGTGTTATAATGTTTTCAGGAGTTGCTGATATCCAGTCCGTGGAATTAAACACAACATCAAATCCAGAAACATAACACATATTGAAGGACTGCGTTGGACTTAGGTTTTTAATTAATGCGGATTGTAGCTCGTCTAGAATGACATCCTTACTAAACGTGTTGGATTGATAATAATCAAAAGTGATTAATATTTTTTTGTCTTTTGCAGCTTGAACTAGACTGCTGAGTTGAACTGCAAGTTGATAATAATTTTCATTGTCTTTTTCGAATGTTGTAAAATAACTTGTGTAGGATCTGTCTAATGTAAATTGTAAAATTGGGGTCTTAGTTATATCATTTAATGTAATTGGTTTATATAAAAATTTACCGAATTCGGGATCTTCTTTTTCCCAAAATGTTATTTCTGTACCTGTGTTTGTTTTTAAAATTGGGTTGCCATATTTTGTCTCGGGTAAATAAATAAAATTAATATTATTTATTGGTATTTTAGATGTGGTCAAATAATTAGTAGCAATTGGTCCTGATAATATATTACCATTTAGGTCTAATGGAACTAAATAAGTAATTTTGACTTTGCGATAAGCATTTCCTGCCATAGGAAAAATTCTTAATTCGTATTGTGTGGCTGTTAGTTTTTTAAGTATGGACGGGTCCCTGCGTCTTTTTACTATATTTTCATATATGGTTGAAGCTGTCCATAAATCTAATAATTTTCCTTTAAGAATCTGACTTGGTGTTAACCACAACCAAGAGTCTGTAACTATTGCATTTGAAGGTAGTTCGAAATTAAAAATAACCTCCAATGTATCTTTTGAGGTATAATTTAAATTTTTAGCTGAAAAATTGATGTATATAGAGTGTTCTAAAAATAAACCTTTTGGTTTAACTACCAACGTTACTGAATCCATTGTTCCTACGCCATTTCTCCAGGTAGCCCTTGGATCTTGAACCGTAAGTGAATTATAAGCTTTTAACGGTGTTGGAATGAAACTGCTTAAGAATACGAATAGAATAGATATCGAAACATAAATTTTCATTGTGCTTGGTTTTATATGTACAACGATTAAAAGTTAAATTTGTGCTAAAAATTTAATTTTTTTTTAAAAATAGTTGACTGCGAGTCAAAAATTCTAGTTTAACTGCCTTTTTAATCTGAAAGCATTAAGAAATCTTATAAGCTGAACAGGCAAGCCTTATTTTTTGGCAAGTACTGATGAAGGCCTTGGTTTAAATCATGTAAAAATTAAAATGAATATAATATTGCTGTATTCATTCCAAAATTCCATAGGTGGGCAGATAAATCAGAATTGATCACCTTTAATAGCTGATACCTAAATGAGGGTTCCAGACGAACATCAATTTTTGAAAGCAGGTGGTAATTGATCCCACAGCCTATTGTGGCACTTAAATTGAATTTATTATATTTGTAATGTGATGGCAGATGTATATCGAATTGGTTAGATTTGGTATTCCTAAAAATTGACAAACACTCCTTAATAAAAATGTTAGTTGTAACACCAATTGATGCTACCATCTGCATTCTTTTTTTTCCAATCAAATAACTTATACTTAAAGGGAAATCTATATAATGAAAGGAGTATTTGAAACGAGTAGCAAAGTAGTGTTGATCATCGAGTAGATCACTTTCTGATATTGCACGGGGTTTTTCTTTTAATTTGTAACCCTTATTTGAATATTGCAGACCAATATTCAAAGCGAGTTTGGGGTGAAAGGTCCATGCAATTTGCAGTCCTGAGGTATATCCGAATTTTGGTGATTCAGTTTTATTCCTTATATCCTTTACTTGAGTAGCTCCTTGAGTTTTATTATTAATTGTTAGCGTTCGATAATTATAGTCGGGCGAAAAGTTAATTCCTATTAGAATTTTCTTTGAAGAGCTTTTATAGTCTTGACCATATGCACTTCCTAAGACAAGCATCAAGAATATTAGGGTTGTTATGGGTTTCATGAATTAAATCTTTTAACCGTTTCTTCATGTAAATATATAGATAAAAGTGAAGAAAGGATGGGGTAATATACATTTGATTCAAATGATTTGTATTATCGTTAGTTATTAGAATTTCGATGATGCTTCATGTTTAGGAATCTAGTTTGGTAAGTGGGGCAACTGTACTTTAAATGGGTCCAATTTATTAAAAGGTCATGGGAGTCCGATTCATATCTTGGGTATTTATGCAGATTATTAAAATCTTAGGGACTATACAATTTATTTTTTATTTAAATATAAAAGAATAAAATGGCACTGAAAGTATAAACAATTAATAAGTTATACATATAAAATAATTTAATATATTATTTACTTTTACTTGATCATTTGAACAAAAAATACTTTTAACAATTAATATAAAATAAAAGATAAAAAAGTCTTTATATTTAACAATTGTATTAAATTTGTGTCATAAACATGTTGGTGGAAGAGAGGATAGTATTGAAGTTAATAACAGTCATAACAGCACGTAAATTTTTATAAGGTTATCAGTTAAGTAGATAAAAAATAAATGAAATTCACAATTAAAACAACAAACAATGAAGGATAGTATTTCACATTTGCACGTGATGTGCCAGGATTGGATTCGGGAATTAAAGTTTTATAAGTCGGAGATTCCTTTTTTTAAAAATAGATTAGAAGAAATCGTACAAAAGAATACCTCTAGTGAGATCTTAATGCATGTAGAGCATTTTGAGAATAAGTTCAGATTGATGGAAATTCATATTGATGAACTTTTGCATGATGTTAAATTGAAGGATAAAGTTTTATTGGATAATGCTTCTGAAAAGCCCAATTATATTGGCGTTAAGATGATAGAATCTGATAACACGATAGCGGATTTGATTCAATCGGATGCTACCGATTTTGTTAAAACGAAAAGGGAGTTTTATCAGTTTTTGGCTAAGTATTTATAAAAGCAGTACAGGGGATATTACTTATATTGATTTTAAAGCATAAACATGAACTAGATTAAGGTAAATTGGTCTTATTCATTCATTTGTTGAGTAGTTAGATTCAGATTCAGTAGCTAAAACTATTGAATCATGTGGTGCTAAAGTTTTATGGTTTGTGTTTAGAACAGATCATTGAGAGATGATATAGATCCTAGAAGAGAATGTTTTTGATCTTCAATTATGAATTGAGGGCTCAGTAGTTATATGTGATTGACGAACAGTAAAGTGTAATTAATCGGTCTAATATCATTTTTGATGGTGTGTTACGAGATTGTCCATGGTTTCTGAAGGAATATCAGGGACGCAAAACCACTTGACATAAGTTTAAATTTAAGTCTTATATCATTTTACTACCGGCCTTGTTGTTCTATGCGGTTAAAGGTTCTGTCAACTAGGGCATCAAATGAGAAATTCGCATAAATTTTACATAAAAAAAAGGAGATTTAAAATTTTTAATTTTTTTTAAAAGGCGATTTATATATATAAAAAATATTTTATATATATATGGTGATAATAATTAACTTTATAAACATTGTATTTTTGTTTATATGAATAAATTCAGCATTTTTTTAAGCAAATAAAATATTTTTTCTATTAAAAGATATAAAACTCTTTATATTTTAAATATTTATTGTATTTTTGACCCATAAATAAAATATCATGTTTTCAAAATCTTGTGAATATGCTATCAAAGCGATGATTTTTGTGGCTCAAAAGTCCAAAAATGAAGCGCGTGTAGGTATAAAAGAAATAGCAAAAGGGACAGATTCTCCAGAGCATTTTATTGCTAAAATTATGCAAGATCTTAGTAGGAGAAAACTGGTCCATTCAGTTAAAGGTCCAAATGGTGGATTTTATTTGGATAAAGAAGATTTAAAAGCTTCCATTGCAGATATCGTAAAGGCCATGGATGGCGAGAAATTATATACAGATTGTGTTTTGGGTCTAAAGGCCTGTTCTGAAAAAAATCCATGTCCAGTTCATTTTGAATTTAAAGAAATTAAACGAAATTTGATAGGTATGATTGAAAATAATACCATTGGTGATTTTAATAAAAAGTTGGATTCAGGTAAGTTCTTTTTAAAGAATCAATAATTTTTTTTCAGATAAAAGATTTTAAGGTATTAATATAATTTAGTATGAATAATAAAAAAAATATAGTCGTCCCACCTCATCACCTAAATGTTTTGAATATACCAGTAATTCATGATGATCACGTCAATTCTGAGGAAAAAGACTGTTGTGGATCTTGTCAGGGGAATGGTGTATGCTTGAAGGTTGGCCTAATGAATGATATTAAGGTCATAGAATTAGAAAATGACTAAATTGCATTCGTGAAGCATTTAAATTCCACCTTTAGTGTTTGTTATCATTGCGGAAATGATATTCCTGATAGAGAATATCATGTGGCTGAAAAGTATTTCTGCTGCAATGGTTGTAAAATGGTGTTTGAAATTTTAAATGAACATCAGTTGTGTGAATATTACGAATTGAATGATAAGCCAGGTTCAATTCAGAATAAGAACAAACGAGCTGATAAATATGCTTTCCTTGAAGATTCAAATATTCAGAAAAAGCTCATTAAATATTCTGATCAACATCAAACTCAGGTCACCTTTTATTTACCCCAGATCCATTGTAGTAGTTGCCTCTGGTTATTGGAACAATTAGCATCTATCAACAATGGCATTATTTCTTCTCGGGTCAACTTTAGTAAAAAAGAAGTATTTATCGTTTTTGATCATCACCAAACCAGTTTGAGAAAAGTTGTAGAGATTCTTGATGATATAGGATATGAGCCACATTTGAGTTTAAATGAAATGGGTTCAGATACGGTGTCAAAAACCGATCGAACCAGATGGTATAAAATAGGAGTTGCCGGTTTTTGTTTTGCGAATATCATGATGATTAGTCTAGCAGATTATTTTTCAATATCAAATGCTATTGAACCAAAAATTGCATATTTTTTTAAATTTGTTTCGGTTATTTTATCCTTACCCGTTTTATTTTATTCTGCAACAGAATTTTTTGTTTCTGCGTGGTATGGGATTAAACATAAATTTCTGAATATTGACTTTCCAGTTGCATTAGCGTTGGTTATCACATTCATCCGAAGTTTGTATGAGATATCCACAAGTACTGGGAATGGATATTTGGATAGTATGAGTGGAATTGTATTCTTTATGCTCATAGGTCGATGGTTGCAATCCAGAACTTACAAAACCATCTCTTTTGATCGTGATTTTAAATCATTTTTTCCAATTGCGCTTAACGTAATCAAAGATGGATACATCAAGCCTATTGAAATATCAAAAGTTAAAGAGAAAGATTTAATTCAGGTTTATTCCAATGAAATTATTCCAGTCGATGCTATATTGTCCAAGGGGGAAGCTAATATAGATTATAGTTTTGTCAATGGCGAAAGCCTTCCTGTGAAAATTAATATTGGCGAGTTAATATATGCAGGAGGAAAGCAATTGGGTGGATTAATAGAATTAGTTGTTGTCAAAGAAGTATCCCAAAGTTATTTAACCAATCTTTGGAATAACCCAATATTCAATAAAAAGTCAAATATTGGAAAAGATACCTATGATATAATTGGCACCTATTTTACCTATGTGGTTTTAATATTAGGAATGAGTGCGGGCGTTTATTGGTATGTGATGGGTGAATTATTTTTGATGTGGAATGCAATGACAACGGTACTTATTGTAGCATGTCCGTGCGCTTTATTACTGTCTAAAAATTATACCAATGGTAATATTTTAAGAATATTTGGTTTGAATCAATTTTATTTAAGATCGCCAGAAATCATAGAAAAAATTGCCAAAGTCAATCATATTGTTTTTGATAAAACTGGAACAATTACCCAGATACAAGGATCTAATGTTAAATATTCCGGTAAGGTATTAACGCATGAAATGCGGATCATTGTGGTTTCATTACTCAAGCAAAATTCCCATCCAACAAGTCAAATTATAACATCATTTTTAAAAGAAGATGAGTGTATAGATATTAAATATTTTAAGGAAATACAGGGTCAAGGAATTGAAGGGTGGGTAAATGAACAACATATAAAAATTGGATCTCCCCAGTTCGTTGGAAAGACTTTTGAATCTTCAACACTAGGTACCAAAGTACTTATTTCAATAGATGGTCAATTGTTTGGGGAATTTGCCATTTCAAATAAATACCGATTTGGAATAGCAAAATTGATTCAACGACTTAAAAGGAAATTTACACTATCCTTAATTAGTGGAGATAATGATAATGAAATAAAAACGATTCAATCATTATTAGGCAATGAAAGTGAAATTTATTTCAATCAATCGCCTTTGCAAAAATTGGATTACATCAAGCATTTGCAACTTGATGGTCACCTTAACGTAATGATGGTAGGGGATGGTTTAAATGACGCAGGTGCATTAAAGCAAAGTCAGGTTGGTATTGCAGTAGCAGATACAAGTAATAGTTTTACACCATCTTCAGATGGCGTCTTGGATGCAGCAAAATTGGGTAAGTTAGATACTTTTATTCGATTAGCTAAAGTGGGTAAATATATTATTATTTTTAGTTTTACCATCTCTGTTTTATACAATATCATTGGATTATATTATGCTTTACAAGGTATTTTATCACCAGTAGTTGCTGCAATATTGATGCCTGCAAGTTCTATTACCATTATTTTTTTGAGTTATGGATTAACAGAATTATTTTCTGCCAAATTCTACTTAAAGAATAGATGGAATTATTTTACAAATGAAACAATCAAAAATGATAGCGAGTGAGTTAGTGAGTCATATTATGACTAAACATGTAATATGTGTAAGCATTAAAGATGATTTACGACATGTAATAGATTTAATAAAAAAGGAAAAGATAAGACATGTTCCTGTTGTGGATGGAAATCAAATAAAAGGAATCATAAGTAGTACTGATCTGAACAGATTAACCTTCTCTAATTTGTTTGAACAACAAGACAATTCTGAAGATGCTATCCTTGATATGTTAAGCATTGATCAAGTGATGCATGCACATCCTATGACTGTAAATTCAAGTAATACTATAAAGGAAGTTGCTGAAATATTTGCGAATCATCATTTTCATGCGTTACCCGTTATGGAGGACAATCAATTGGTTGGTATAGTAACAACTACAGATATTATAAAATATCTTTTACAACAATTTGAATCATGAGTGTAATTATTATACTTTTAATTGTAAGTATCTGTATCGCAGGTGGTTTTTTAATTGCCTTTTTATGGAGTGTAAAAGATGGTCAATTTGATGATGATGAGAGCCCTGCTCAAAGAATGTTATTTGACAATAAAAAAAATAATTTAAATTAATCTTATATGAGTTTAGAAAAATTTTATTACGACAACAAATTTCCAAAATTATTTGCTATTGCATGTATTTTTTGGGGAGCTGTTGGAATGTTGTTAGGCGTAATTGCTGCATTTCAATTGGCTTTTCCTGTGCTCAATTTTAGTGAATACTTTCCTCATTTGGCATTTGGTAGATTAAGACCTGTGCATACGAATGCTGTTATTTTTGCATTTGTTGGGAATGGAATATTTACAGCAGTGTATTATTCATTGCCACGATTATTAAAAACTTCCATGTGGAGTAAAAAATTAAGTGCAATACATTTTTGGGGCTGGCAAACCATTATTGTTTGTGCTGCAGTAACCTTATTAATGGGATATACCACGGGTAAGGAATATGCAGAATTAGAATGGCCTATTGATATATTAATTACATTGATATGGGTTGTTTTTGGGATTAATATGTTTGCAACAATTCTAACGAGGAGAGAACGACATTTATATGTAGCTATATGGTTTTATATAGCGTCATGGGTGACTGTTGCTATGTTGCATATTGTAAATTCTATGGAATATCCCATTTCTTTATTAAAAAGTTACTCTGTATATGCCGGAGTTCAGGATGCATTGGTGCAATGGTGGTATGGACATAATGCAGTGGCCTTCTTTTTAACTACTCCATACTTAGGATTGATGTATTATTTTTTACCAAAGGCTGCAGATCGTCCGGTATATTCATACCGATTAAGTATCGTGCATTTTTGGAGTTTGATTTTTCTATATATATGGGCTGGGCCACATCATCTTTTGTATACTGCATTGCCTGATTGGGCACAATCATTAGGTACAGCTTTCTCCATCATGTTGTTACTTCCAAGTTGGGGAGGTATGCTTAATGGATTATTTACATTAAGAGGTGCTTGGGACAAAGTAAGAGAAGATCCTGTTTTGAAATTTTTTGTTGTAGCCGTTACGGCTTATGGAATGTCTACATTTGAAGGTCCGATGTTGTCATTAAAAAATGTGAATGCTATTTCACATTATAGTGATTGGACTGTTGCACATGTGCATATTGGTGCTTTAGGTTGGAATGGTTTTTTAACTTTTGGAATGATGTATTGGTTAATACCTAGATTATACAATACCAAACTCTATTCTAAAAAATTAGCTTCAACACATTTTTGGGTGGGGACTTTAGGTATTTTATTGTATGCCATTCCAATGTATTGGAGTGCTTTCAGATCTTATTTTATGATGAAAGCGTTTACTCCTGAAGGACAATTGGAATATCAATTTATTGATGTAGTACAAACTATAATTCCATTTTATATTATGCGTGCTATTGGAGGTACCATTTTTCTAGTTGGTGTTTGTATCATGATTTACAATTTGATCAAAACAGCGAAAGCGGGATCATTTATTGAACAAGAAGAAGCTGAAGCTCCACCTTTGACAAAAGAATACAAAGCCCCAGTCAATTCCATTTGGCATAGTTTTATTGAAAGAAAACCACTTTTATTATTGGTTTTAAGTTTAGTTGTTGTTGGAATTGGTGGTTTGGTGGAACTTATACCTACATTTTTAGTAAAGTCAAATATCCCAATTATAGCTTCAGTAAAACCTTATACTCCGTTAGAGTTGCAAGGAAGAGATATTTATGTTCGAGAGGGTTGTTACAATTGTCATTCGCAGATGATCCGACCATTTAGATATGAAGTAACACGATATGGGGATTATTCTAAAGCGGGTGAATTTATATATGATCATCCATTTCAATGGGGTAGTAAACGAACTGGACCAGATTTGGCAAGAATCGGTGGAAAGTATGGTGACAGTTGGCATTTTAATCATATGCTTGAACCAACATCCATGGCACCTGGTAGTATTATGCCTCCTTATCCATCATTATTTGAAAAAGATATTGACAAAGGAAGTACAATTTCTAAAATACACGCTATGCGTAAATTGGGGGTGCCCTATCCAGAAGGATATGAAAGTATAGCGAACAATGATTTAGAAAAGCAAGCTAAAAACATCACTGATAAATTATTATTAGATAATAAAATTGAAATCAGTGGTGATAAAGAAATCATTGCTATGATTGCTTATTTACAGCGATTAGGAAAAGATATTAAATTAGAAAAGAAATAAATTTTAAACCATGAAATTCTCAACATATTTGGAAAAAATCATCGGAGTCAGTATTTATCCTGTTGTATCATTACTCCTGTTTGTAGCTTTTTTTATTATAGTTACATATTGGGTTTATAGTATAGATAAAGCTGAGATACAACGTATTGAAAAACTACCATTAGATAATCATTAATATTTTTGTTATGTTAAAGAAAAAAATAAAAAAAATCATAATAAGTGTAATTTCTTGTTTGATGCCCTTTTTGAGTATAGGACAAGGGACTGAAGTCGCTATTTCAAACGTGCCATTACTAGATGATAAAAGTTTGATTTTAGTTTTAATTATAGTCCTATTGTTATTACCGCTATATCTAACGGGTAAAATGTTTTTGATGGCAGCAAAAGATTATATGATGAAAATGAAGAATATTTCGAATTCTAATAAAATCATCAATACACTTTTAATTCTTCTTGTTTCTACTCAAGTTTCATTTAGTCAAGCAGCACCAGCGCCAGTGAATCAATTTAACTTTGATTGGTCAACATGGGGTTTGTTTTTATGCATTGTTGTTGAGGTATTTTTAATAGCTTATTTTTCATGGAAAACGACTACATTTTTAAAAAATAGTTATGCCCAAGAAATGGAGCAGTCTGCTGAAGTTAAAGAAAGTTGGTTTGAGAGATTCTGGAATAAGATTAATAGTTTTAGACCCATGGAAGAGGAGGCTCAGCTTGATGCAGGGCATAATTATGATGGGATACGTGAATTAAATAATATTACCCCACCTTGGTTTACTGCTGGATTTATTTTGACAATTATAGTTGCCATAGGTTATTTGTGGAGATATCATGTCAGTCATTCGGCACCATTACAAATTGAAGAATTTAAAATGGAAATGGTACAAGCAGAAATAGAAAAAAGTAAGTATTTATCGATGCAAGCCAATAATGTAGATGAAAATTCTGTTATCATGCTAGAGGCTCCAGATATTGCTGCTGGTAAGGCGATTTTTATTGAAAAATGTGTTGCTTGTCATGAAGCTCATGGTGGAAGTAAACCTGGAGGTGTTGGCCCCAATCTTACAGATGATTATTGGATTCATGGGGGTTCAATAAAAAACATCTTTACAACCATTAAATATGGATGGCCAGATAAAGGAATGATTTCATGGAAGGAACAGTTGTCTGCAAATCAAATGGCGCAAGTGGCTAGTTTTGTTAAATCATTAAAGGGAAATAATCCTGCAGGCGCGAAGGAGAAACAAGGTGAATTGTATGTAGAAGAACAAGCTACTGCAGCACCTGTTGCAATAGATACAACTAAAATTAATAAGTAAAATACATTGAGAGAAGAGGATTTATTGCATGCTGATTCCTATAGAGATAGAGTAAGTACCGTTACTGATTCAGGTAAGAGGAATTGGATTTATGCTTTGAAACCTACAGGCAAATGGTATAATTATAGAAAGTATATAGCTTATTTTTATTTGGCTATATTTTTCATTATACCATTCATAAAGATAAATGACTTGCCATTCATGATGATTAATATTCCGAACGGTAAATTTATTTTATTTAGTAAAATATTTTGGCCTCAGGATTTTTTCATCTTTGCAATAGCAATGATCACATTTATAGTTTTTATTGTTTTGTTTACCGTAGTGTTTGGGCGATTATTTTGTGGGTGGGTATGTCCACAAACTGTATTTATGGAATTTGTGTTCAGACCAATTGAATGGTTAGTGGAAGGTTCCGCTAGTCAACAAAGAAAGTTGAATGAAGAACCATGGACTACTCATAAAATCATTAAGAAATCGCTCAAACATTTTATATTTATTGTTATTTCGTTCATCATATCACACACTTTTTTATCATATATTCTAGGAGTCGATGAAATAATAAAAATAATTAGTGAACCCATGTCAGAACATTTAGTTTTATTAACTGGCTTGGTCGTGTTTGCCTTAATCTTTTATGGTGTATTCGCCTATCTTAGGGAAATTGTTTGCACAACCATTTGTCCGTATGGCCGATTGCAAGGTGTAATGTTTGACAAAGACACTATGCAAATTGCATATGATTACAAGAGAGGAGAGCCTAGAGCCAAGTACAAAAAAAATGTAATAAGACCAGAAGGCGATTGTATCGGTTGCATGAAATGTGTTCAAGTTTGTCCTACTGGAATTGATATTCGTGATGGATTACAAATGGAATGTGTAGGATGCACAGCATGTATTGATGCATGTAACGAAGTTATGGATGCTGTACATTTTGAGCGAGGTTTAATACGTTATGCTTCCGAAAATGAAATTAGCACAGGTAAGAAATTTCATTTTAATACACGGATGAAAGCTTATACTGTATTGTTAGTTATATTAATGATATTTATGAGTGTTTTGGTTGCTACTCGTAAAACAGTTGATACATATATCTCTAGAGTTAAGGGTCAGCTTTATCAAGAAATTCCTCCAGATAAACTCAGTAACTTATTTGATGTAAAAATTATCAATAAATCGAATGATTCATTTCCAATTACATTAAAATTGGAAAATATGCCTGGAGAGATTAAATTGGTGGGCGCTGAACAAATATCATTAAAAAAGGAGGCCCTTAGTGAATATGAATTCTTTTTGGAAATACCAAAACATTTGATTGTATCAAGAAGTACCAATATTAAAATTGGGGTTTACAAAGGTGATGAAAAAATCCAAACAGTCAAGACTAAATTTTTAGGGCCTTTTAAATAATTCTAACTATAAGAACATGAAACTATGAATTGGGGATATAAAATTTTGATCGTAATTATTGCATTTATCGTTGCTATGATGTCTATGGTATTCGTTGCATTTAGACAAACCAATGACATGTTGGATGAGAATTATTATGAGAAGGAAATGAATTATCAATCATTGATTAATGCAGCTCAAAATTTGAATGTAGTTACAGATTCAACTTTAATAAATCAAAACGATAGTTTTGTAATAGTAAACATTCCGAAAATATTAATTTCGAATTTTGAACAAGGAAATATTTCTTTTCTTCGAATCGATGATAAGCGAAAGGACATAACAATTGATTTTAAACCCAATGAACAAGGATCGTTATTGATAGAAAAATTTAAGTTTATTCCAGGCACATATAAAGCAAGATTAAAATGGCGCAATTTGTCAAAAGATTATTACAGAGAGCAAAACCTAATCATTGAATAATGGATGAAGTTCTTTTAGTATTGATCACAGGTTTTACTATTGGGGTATTTGGAAGTTTTCATTGTGTAGGAATGTGTGGGCCTTTGGCTTTGTCATTACCTATTCATCAGTTAACTATATTTAATAAGTCGATGGCCATTGGACTGTATAATTTAGGAAGGTCATTTTCCTATGCTTCGATGGGTATAGTTTTCGGTTTATTAGGTATGAGTTTTTCACTTTTTAAGCTGCAACAATGGTTATCTATTGGGGCAGGTTCTGTTATTTTGTTATTTCTATTAATGAATTATTTAGGTTCATATAGAGTAAATGTTTTTAGTCAATTGAGTCATCAAGTCAAAACAAAATTAAGTGACTATTTGCAAGCTGACAAAACACCTTCAACTTATTTTTCTATTGGTATTGTTAATGGATTTTTGCCGTGTGGATTAGTATATGTTGCCATTGTAACAGCCATTGCAACCGGCACTATATTAAAAAGTAGCCTAACAATGTTTGCCTTTGGCATTGGTACAATTCCTATTATGGCCTTAACAATGATCTTTGGAAAATTTGTTTCCATCAATCTTCGCAATAAATTAAATAAAATGACACCATACCTCATCATGTGTGTTGCTATATTACTTATATTAAGAGGATTAAACCTTGGAATTCCATTTATTTCGCCATTGTTAGAAAATGATAAAATGAACTGTTGTCATCGATGATAATTTCTAAATTGAATATTATAGAAATCCTTATAAAAATTATATTTATATGATTGAAGTCATAAAATAGATTATATTTTTACTTGAAATTTGCACTTGTATTAAACGAAAAACAAAAATATGAATAAATTAAATTTTAATCTTTTGATTATCGGAACCATTTTGGTTCTTGCTGCATGTGGGAGTGGTGATACCAAGAATCCTAATTCTGGGAATTCATCAGATCAAGCACCTAAATCTATGATTGATGATAAGCCTACATATGATCCTAATCGTGGTGAAGGGAAGTTCTCTGCTGAGAATTTAACTTTAACAGATCAGATTGATGCTACAATGGCTGATGAGGGATTCAAGATACAAGGGGTAAAGTGTAGTGCATGTCATAAATTGACGGATGAAAAATTGGTTGGTCCTGGATGGAAAGGTGTAACAGTTAGGCGAAAGCCAGAATGGATTATGAATTTCATTACTAACCCTGATGCCATGATAGATAAAGATCCAGCTGTTCAAGCTCAATTAGAATTATGTTTAGTGCGTATGCCCAATCAAAGTTTAACCGATACAGATGCAAGAAACTTATTGGAATGTATGCGTAGAAATGATGCAGCTAAATAGTTTATAAATTATGAATTTAAAATTTAAAATGATTTGATATTTTTTCTTTCAAATTTAAAATTAATTATATGAAATATTTTTTTGTAAAAATGATATGTGTTGTATTTTTATTAACCAGTTTGGTCATAAGTTGTAAGCCCAAAAATATGAGTACAGCAGTAAGTGGAGATTTGGCTTCAAAATCTTTTGTGCCACCTGGAAAATATGATGCATATTACAATTTCGTGAGTGGGGGATTTAGTGGACAGATGAGTGTATATGGATTGCCAAGTGGTCGTTTATTACGTGTTATTCCAGTTTTTTCTGTTGATCCTGAAAAAGGTTGGGGATATAGTGAAGAAACAAAACCAATGCTTAATACTTCACATGGATTTACCCCTTGGGATGATTTGCATCATACTGAATTATCTCAAACCAATGGTGAAATAGATGGTCGTTGGGTTTTCGGAAATGGGAATAATACCCCAAGGGTGGCTCGAATTAATTTGAAAACGTTTAGAACGGATGAAATTATTGAGTTGCCAAATAGTGCTGGGAATCACTCATCTCCATTTATTACTGAAAATACGGAATATGTAGTTGCAGGTACTCGTTTTAGTGTACCAGCGGATGATGTCAATGGAGATGTTCCAATCAATACTTATAAACAAAATTTCAAAGGACACATTAGTTTTATCAGTGTAAATAAAGACAATGGAAATATGAGTATTGCATTCCAACTTCAATGTCCTGGTGTAAATTTTGATTTAAGTCACGCAGGAAAAGGTAAATCTCATGGTTGGTTCTTTTTTTCTTGCTATAATACTGAACAAGCAAATACTTTATTAGAAGTGAATGCTTCTCAAAAGGATAAGGATTTTATTATGGCTGTCAATTGGAAGAAGGCAGAAGAGTACGTTAAAGCTGGAAAGGGTAAAAAAGTATCTGTAAATTATGCACATAATACTTGGGATGAAAAGACGCACACTGCAAAATCTGAAATGATTAAAGAGGTGTTAGTTCTTGATACAAAAGAATTAGCGGATATATGTTATATGTTGCCTTGTCCAAAATCTCCACATGGATGTGATGTAGATCCTTCTGGAGAATATATTGTTGGAAGCGGTAAATTAGCAGCTTTGATTCCAGTATTTAGTTTTGATAAACTACAAAAAGCTATTACAGATAAAGCATTTGATGGAATGTATGATGGTATACCTGTAATTAAATATGAAGCTGCATTACATGGTGAGGTAAAAAAGCCAGGATTAGGTCCATTGCATACCGAATTTGATGGAAAGGGAAATGCATATACTACATTTTTCGTATCATCTGAAGTGGTGAAATGGAGTTTGAAAGATTTAGCAGTTCTTGATAGAGTGCCTACTTTTTATTCTGTGGGACACTTGTGTATTCCTGGTGGAGACAGTAGAAAACCTTCTCCAAAGTACTTGATTGCCTATAATAAAATTACAAAAGATCGTTATTTACCAACAGGCCCTGAACTGGCTCAAAGTGCTCAATTATTTGATATTAGCGGTGACAAAATGCAAATGATTTTGGATTTTCCGACCATTGGAGAACCACATTACGCACAAGCTTGTCCAGCTGAATTAATTAGTAGCAATCAAGTTAAAATTTTTAAAATTGAAGATAACCAGCACCCATATGTAGCTAAGGGGGAAGCAGAAACAAAAGTAATTCGGGAAGGAAATAAAGTTCATGTATACATGACTGCTATTCGATCTCACTTTTCACCTGATAATATAGAAGGTATTCGAAAAGGGGATGAAGTATATTTTCATATTACTAATTTGGAACAAGATTGGGATGTACCGCATGGATTTAGTATTAAAGGAATAAGTAATGCCGAGTTACTTATCATGCCAGGAGAAACTTCAACTTTAAAATGGGTTCCAGATAGAACAGGTATTTTTCCAATGTACTGCACAGATTTTTGCAGCGCATTGCATCAAGAAATGCAAGGTTATATTAGAGTATCTCCAGCTGGTAGTAGCGTTCCTATTAGTTTTAGTCTAGGTAAAAATAGTTCTGATGCTAAAAAATAGTCCAGAGGATAAATAAGGAAAATTTGTTGTAAAATATTTTTTTAAAATTGAATTAAAAGGGCAGTGTATTGAAAAATGGCTGCCCTTTTGTTTTCAAAAACACCATAAAGTATCAAAATGAATCATGAAAAACAATTGTTGAGTCGCATTTCAAAAATAGTGCTCATTATTATTGGTATTTGTTTAGCTATTTCAATTTTTGTACCATTGTGGCGAATTGAATTATCTGCACCTCAATATCCTGAAGGCTTGGTGTTGAAAATTTTTGCGGATAAACTTGGTGGTCAAGTAGAAATTATTAATGGGCTGAATCATTATATTGGAATGAAAACCTTGCACAAGGAAGACTTTATAGAATTCACCATTCTTCCTTATATAATTGGGTTATTTGCTTTGCTTACATTTATTATTGCTATTTTTGGAAAGAAGAGGTGGTTGTATTTACTGCTTTTTTCATTTTTATTATTTGGCATTATTGCTATGATTGATTTTTATAGGTGGAATTATAATTATGGCCATAATTTGGATCCTAATGCTGCTATTATTGTCCCAGGAATGGCTTATCAGCCGCCATTAATTGGATTTAAGCAATTGTTAAATTTTGGTGCATATTCTATACCTGATATAGGTGGTTGGCTATTTGTTGCGAGCGGAATATTGATGATCTTTGCATCCTTAAAGGAACGAAAAATATTTTTTAAATCATGAAAATTTTACTTATCAATTTATTTTGTCTCGTTATTCTACTTTTTTCTTGTGGGAGTTCCGAAGTGCCATCTATGAAACTTAATGTAGATCAATGTGAATATTGTAGAATGAAAATATCAGATGGCAGATTTGGTGCGGCATTAACTACTCAAAAGGGAAGAACATATAAATTTGATGATTTAATTTGTCTTTTGAATTATAAAAATGAAAATAAAAATGTGAATTATCTACAGTTTTATATTTCAGATTTTATACAATCCAATACAATGATACAAGTAGATCAAGCCTATTTTGTTGAGGGATCACAAATAGTTGGTCCAATGCAAGGACATATAGCTGCTTTTGCTAATAGAGATAGTGCTTTGATTTATCAAAAAAAGTATGAAGCTAAATTGATGAATTGGGAAGAAGTCAGTCATTAAGAAATTAAATTGATGAAACAATTTATTATCCATAATTTATTCATGTTGGTCATTGTAACTACGAATGCAATGACATATCATGTTGGTGCAACCTACGCAATTCAAAAAATTCAATGGGCCATCAATCAAGCAAAAAGTGGGGATACCATTATAGTGCATGAGGGGATATATAAGGAAGGAAATGTGTTAATCGACAAATCTTTGCATGTTTTCGGAATCAATAGACCAGTAATCGATGGACAAAGTAAGTATGAGGTTGTTTCTATTAAATCGAACCAAGTTGTTTTTGATGGATTCCAGGTACAACATTCGGGATATGCAACATTAGAAGATCCATGTGGAATTAAGGTGTATGATAGTAATCATGTAACCTTGAGTAATAATATCTTGGATGATAATTTTTTTGGAATCTATCTTCAGTATTGTAATCGTTGTGTGGTTAAAAACAATCGGATTAAGGCATATGGGAAAGAAGAACAACAAATTGGTAATGGCATCCATTGCTGGAAAAGTGATACTTTGCAAATTATAGGGAATACTATTGAAGGACATCGAGATGGAATATACTTTGAATTTGTAACGCATTCAATTATTTGGCGCAATGTTTCTATTCGAAATATTAGATATGGTTTGCATTTTATGTTTTCCAATGATGATGCTTACATTTCAAATGTATTTAAGGAAAACGGTGCTGGAGTAGCTGTCATGTTTACAAAGAATGTAAAGATGTTTAATAATGTATTTGAACAAAACTGGGGTGATGCTGCATATGGTATGCTTTTAAAAGAAATCAATGATAGTTATATTATTGGAAACGTATTTGTGAGTAATACAGCAGGTATTTTTATGGATGGTACGAATAGGGTAAAGGTTGAGAAAAATATATTTAAGAATAATGGGTGGGGCATGAAAATTCAAGCCAGTTGTACTCAAAGTGAAGTGACAAGCAATAATTTCATTGGGAATACTTTTGATATTAGTACAAATGGAACATTGGTATTAAATACATTTGATAAAAATTATTGGGACAAATATGAAGGATATGATTTAGACAAGAACAATATTGGAGATGTACCTTTTCATCCTTTGAGTATTTTTTCTGTTATTGTTGAGTCTAATCCATCAGCGATGTTATTATTTCGAAGTTTTATGGTGACACTCTTGGATCAATCAGAAAAGTTAATTCCGACATTAACCCCAGCACATTTTATAGATAACACGCCATTGATGCGCGCTTTAGAATTATGATAAAAGTCCAACAATTATCTAAACAATTTGGAACAATCCATGCTCTTAATCAAGTTCAATTAACTTGTGAAAAAGGTTCATGTATTGCATTAATTGGTCCTAACGGTTGTGGAAAAACTACCTTGATAAAATGTATATTAGGTATGGTGATTCCCACTAAAGGGAATATACTATTTAGTGGACTAGACATTTCGAAGACATTTAAATATCGTGAGAATATAGGTTATATGCCTCAAATAGGAAGGTATCCTGATCATATGACAATAGGACAGATTATTGAAATGATGAAAGAAATCAGGCAATCTGATACAATAGAAGAGGAATTGATGTATTTATTCAAATTAAATCAATTGTTCGATAAAAAAATGAGAACACTTTCTGGAGGTACAACTCAAAAAGTCAGTGCTACTTTAGCCTTTTTATTTAATCCTGATGTATTGATATTAGATGAACCTACAGCAGGATTAGATCCATTATCGGCTGAAATATTGAAAGAAAAAATAATAAAGGAAAAGCAGAATGGAAAACTTATTTTAATTACATCACATATGTTGAGTGAATTGGATGATTTGATTACTCAAATTGTTTATATGCAAGATGGTACTATCAAATTCCATAAAGATATTAATGTATTACGTAAGGAAACAGGGGAAGAAAAAATATCAAAGGCTATTTCATATATTCTAAAGGAAAATAATAATGATTAGATTGATCAAGTTAATCATTTTGGATATTTTAAAAAACAGAATCATGATCATTTATATGATGGTTCTAGCATTACTATCATGGGGAGTATTTAGTTTAGAAGACAATAGTACCAAGGGATTACTAACACTATTGAACATTGTTCTGATGATTGTGCCCTTGGTATCTATTATTTTTTCAACCATATATCAATATAATAGTTCCGAATTTGTTGAACTTTTATTAAGTCAGCCTATAGAAAGGAATAAAATTTGGTTGAGTTTATTCATTGGTCTATCCATATCATTAATACTTGCTTTTGTAATTGGGGCAGGAATTCCATTAATAATTTTTGAATGTTCCACCATTGGATTTATGATGGTTGGGATTGGCTGTCTTGTTTCTATAATATTTGTAGCTATCGCATTTTTAAGTGTCATATTAACGCGTGATAAAGCAAAGGGTATTGGTATATCAATTATGTGTTGGTTGTTCTTTGCGTTATTGTTTGATGGTATAGTATTGTTTCTGATGTTTCAATTTTCAGAATATCCAATAGAAAAAGCAATGGTTGGTATTACTGCTTTAAATCCTATTACGCTATCTAGAATTCTAATATTATTACATTTAGATGTATCAGCTATGATGGGATACACTGGAGCCATTTTTAAAGATTTTTTTGGAACTACTTTAGGTTTGATGATCACTTTTTTCTTAATCATTATGTGGATCTTTATTCCATTTTATATTTCATTAGTTAAGTTTAAAAAAATGGATTTATGACAACTTTCAAAAGTGTAATCGCTCAAACGGAAAATACTTCAGATCTAGTAACTAAAATTCTTTTTAAAGGAGTCGAATTAAAGTTTTTGCTGATCTATTTTAGATTAGTCAAAGTTATAAAAGAATATCATTGTAAAAGGTCTTTCCAACTGACCTTTTTAATGGGACAATTGATCATTCGAGCTATTGGAGCACACAGTAGATTGATTCTATCTGATGAATTTGAAATGTCTATGAATGAATTACATTTTGTCGATGCCGAGATTGATACATTGTGTTTATTGTTTCAAAGATAAATTGCGCAACATGAAAACGGACATTAAAAATAGAGTTGATATCGAAAGGATAGTCAATTTGTTTTATGAGAAAGTTAGAAAGGATGCTAGCATTGGATTCTTTTTTACAGAAATAGCTCAGACCAATTGGGAAAAGCACTTACCTATTATGTATCAATTTTGGGAAAATATCGTATTCTCCACTGGTACTTACGAAGGGAATCCAATGATCAAGCATAGAGAAATTAGTCAACTAAGACCTATAACAATGGATCATTTTCAACATTGGATACACTTATTTAACGAAACGGTTAACGAACTTTTTCAAGGTGAAAAGGCCGAACTCATTAAACAAAGAGCTCAAAGCATCGCAACTGTAATGCAAATAAAGTTAATAAATCAATAAAGTGTATGTTTTAGTATTTAATTTTGCTATAGGAAGTATATCTAGAATTGTAATTGATTATTATATTTACAGTGGATCAAATGAAAGGAACCAATGCAGATCGATGAAAATATTTTGATTACCTGGGGAGCGGTAGTAAAGAAATATAATAAAAATGAAATTATATTTGACGAAGGAGCATTGGCCCAATTTTACTTTCAAATAAAAAAAGGTACTGTAAAAATGAGTAATTCCAATGATGATTGTAAAGAATTTACTCAAGGGGTATTTCAAGATGGAGATAGTTTTGGTGAGCCTCCACTTTTTATTGATGAAAGTTATCCTGCAACTGCTGTAACAATTACAGATTGTGCAATTATTAAATTGTCAAAAGCAACATTTTTTAAAATATTAAGCGAATATCCTGCTATCCATCATACGTTTACTACACTTTTTGCAAGGAGGGTTTTAATGAAATCAAAATTACTTCGAGACATCATTAATCATACACCTGAAGAAAGAATAATTAGTTTTTTGTATGCATTTAAAGCCAAAACAAATTCAAAGGAGGACAAAGTACATATTCCTTATACAAGGCAGGAGATTGCTAATTTCACTGGATTGCGAGTTGAAACAGTTATTAGAACATTGAAAAAGCTTGAAGAGACCAGACGAGTTGATATAAAACAAAGAAAATTGTATTTTTAATGAATGATTATTTAAAAGAAAAGTGGTTACATATATCTATATTAAATTTGAGTATTGTAGCCCTATTGGGTGTGATAATGAGATATAAAATTGGATTTGAATTTCCATATTTTGATCAAAAACATATTCAGCATGCACATTCGCATTTTGCGTTTACAGGATGGATCGCGCATACACTTTTTGTGTTATTGGTTCTGTTTCTAAATGAACAGAAATCTACTCTAATATTGAATAAATATAAGTCAATCATTTTGGGCAATCTAATTTGTGCATATGGGATGTTGTTTTCTTTTGCAATGCAAGGCTATGGTGCTATATCCATTTTTTTTTCCACCCTGTCTATTTTGATTGCTTACTTATTTGGACTTTTTTTTTGGAGAGATTTAAAACAAATTGGTCAGCATCCTAGTAAGCTTTGGTTTAAAGCCTCGATTTTATTTTATGCTGCATCATCACTGGGTACATTTGCATTGGCTTATATGATGATTACCAAACACCTTCCTCAAAATCTATATCTGGCATCAGTCTATTATTATCTTCATTTTCAATATAACGGTTTTTTCTTTTTTTCTTGTGTGGGATTATTCATTAGCCAAATGTATAGATTTATTCCAAAGTTAGAATATGTATCGAAGATTTTTTGGTTGTTTGCTATTTCTTGTGTTCCTACATATTTTTTATCTACTTTATGGATGAAGATGCCTTTATGGCTTTATATAATTGTCGTTATTGGTGCTTTTATGCAACTCATAGGATGGGTTAAATTTATTCAATTACTAAGGACACATCTTGTTCAAATCAAAACAGCAATTAAACCTATTTGGCAGAAATTTTTCTTGTTATTGGCATTGGCGGTAACTATCAAATTGCTTCTTCAATTAGGATCTGTGATACCCAGTTTAAGTAAATTGGCTTTTGGTTTTAGGCCCATAGTTATAGCTTATTTACATCTAGTATTGTTAGCCATTATTTCCTTTTTCTTAATCATATATATTTATTGTTTCAGTGCACTTTCTACATTTAAGTATACAATTGGAGCTATTACAATATTTGTTTTTGGAATCTTTTTTAATGAATTCATTTTACTGATACAAGGTGTTGGAGCATTTACTTATACTTTAATTCCTTATGCAAACGAATCATTATTAATAGCTGCTTTAGTAATGTTTTTAAGTATAATTTCATTGATATATATTCATATGAGAAAGTGAGTTTTTATGATTAGAGTCATAAAATAGGTGTGGTTACTTTAGTTACTTTGCTATATCATTAAATCTACATAAAAATAAAATATGAAGCCAATTTTTAACGTTTTTGCAATTGTTGTGATCCTGAGTTCCGTAGGATGTAAATCGGGGTCTGAAAGTAAGAATATGTCTGCAGCAGATGTAATATCTACAGAAGCACCAATGGTAGGGCAATCTGGGGTAAAGGATGATGTATCTAGCCCAAATATTGTACAAGTAGCTGTAGGAAGTAAGGATCATACTACACTTGTAGCGGCGGTTCAAGCTGCGGGTTTAGTTGATGCTCTAAGTAATGCTGGACCGTTTACTGTTTTTGCGCCAACCAATGATGCATTTGCTAAATTACCAGCTGGGACAGTTGAAGGTTTATTAAAACCTGAAAAATTAGCTGATTTAAAAAGTATTTTGGAGTATCATACTTATGTAGGTACTTTAAAAACTGATTACATGGATGATGGCCAATCTTTTGAACAAGTCAATGGAGGAAAGGTTAGCATCAGTAAAAAAGATGGTAAGGTAATGGTTAACGGGAAAGCTACTATTTTAGCTTCCTTTCCTACTTCAAATGGCATCATACATGTCATCGACGAAGTATTATTACCTCAATAAAATTCATTCATTTCGTTTTTTTTTATTGTTAAATAGTCATTGGGAATTTTTTCTAATGACTATTTTTTTATCCTGTATTATGCAATAGTATTTCATGATGAAAGACAAAAGACCAACCTGCCCGCGCGCGCAGTAGGCGGGTAAAGACAAGCGCTCCCATGACTGAACGAGCTTTGATACTTTATCAAAGTAATGAACGACAGTTCATTAAGTGATGGAACATCGAAAGATGGTGGGTTGGATTTTGACAAACCATAGTGGTTCCTATGGTGAAGGTGATTGAGCGATCTCCTTCTACTGGCGGAGTGAAGTACGGCAGTGCTTCAAGCGAAGGAATCGCGAAATCGAGATATGAGGAAGTGCTTGAATTTGGTTGCCAACCTAAAAGGTTGTAAGGTAGGTTGAATTGGAATAGAAATTCTATTGCATAGAATGGTTTTATAGTGTATATTTCGTTTGAGTATAAAAAAAGGAGCAAGTAACTACACGCTCCTTTTTTATATTTAGAATAATACGTAATATATTTTATGTTACATTACTTTTGATCTTTAGTCGACGAGACATTCATGTCCCTTACACAAACATATTTGCCATCTCTTTTTTGAAAGTAAGACATATAATGGCCTTTAGATAATTCTTCACCTGATGGACTGAATTCTGTCCAAGATCCTATTTCTACAGCAGAATTTCCTTCGGCAAATAAATCTACCACTTTATAAACATTGGTTTTTCCTGTAGTATCTTTTGCTATGCCTTCAGCAATTTTTGCTTGAATAGCCGCTTTACCTGATGTTGGTTCAGAGTTTCTTCCATAGCTTATAGCGTCATCACTGTAATAGGCGGCGACAGCAGCGGCATCTTTTGCTTTTTCAGCTGCTGCGAAAGCATCCTCCATTTTCTGGATTTCAACTTTTAGCGCATCCAAATCGATGGGTTTTGGCGCTTCTACCGGTTTAGCACAAGAAGTGAATAATAATACAATTGCTCCCAATAGTATGGGTAATTGAAGTTTGAAGTTCATAATTTTGGTTTTGTTGGTTAATTAATAGAATAAAAGTAAACAATTTATTCTAGATTTTAGAAAATTACTTATTGTTTTACTTTTATAGCTTAAATGTTGAAGGGATTAGAATCTTCTTTTGAAATATCTAAGTTTTGCTTACAAAAGCAATTTGTTTTAAAAAAGAGAAGGTTATAGGTGCTAGTTTTAAAATATTCAATTGACTTTTAGTCTTCTGATTGATAATTTTACTATTCTTTATAAGTTTTTGGGATATTAGGATCTGTTATAATAATGTAGTTGTCTAGGTGCTTGTGAATGTTTCAATCTATGTTCGGAAAAGAATCGTTGCTACCTGTTGAAATGATGAGTGATTTTACTTTTGGACTGTATTTTTTAAGTTGTGTAACTATAGCAAAACCCTCGTCACTATGGAATCTTCCATTGATTTGAAACACTTTTTTGTTTTTATGTTGTTTTAGGTATTTGGAAATAGAATATGCCATAGTAGCGTCCCAAAGTGATTGCCCCATGATTAAATTGAATCCGCTTGGCATTATAGGTTGTGCTGCTGCTTTAGTTGTGTCATTTGTAGAAGGGGCATCGTGTTTTGTAAGGGCCGTTAATTTTTCATAATATTTTCCAGATGCCGTATCATAAGGTAAGGGAGCAAAATACTTTTTTGAATCCGAAGATAATGCCATCAAGGCCTTCTGTCCTTTTCTTCCAGCTAAATTAGTATATCTAGTAGGTGAATTGGCGCAAATGACATCTAGTTTATTGCTTTTAGCATATTCAACCATGGGTTTATAATCCCTGTAATTACTCCAGGAACGAGCATCTTTTGTGAAATTTTTTTCACGTATACTTCCTTGAAGATATTCATTCATTACAGTTTGTACATCTCGATCAAACATTTCCATAGATAAGGTAGTGTTGTTAGAGAAAGATTGATGTAGTGTTTCAAATATTTTATGTTCAAGAAAATGAGCTACAGAATCATTGTGTTCTTCTCCAAAAAAAAGTACATTATAATTCTTCATATCTTCAACAATGTCATTTACATTAACTTCTTTATTGAGTCTTGTCGAATATATTTTATAATTTACTTCCGTGATTTGAGCAAAAGTAGGGACATTCATAAATAATACAAAACACAAAAATTGTGTTTTAAAAATATTAGATGTAAATGAATTTATTTTATTGTATTTTAAAATTACTTTTTTGAATTTTTTCATATGAGGAATCTTTTATATTTATTGATAATTTATGTGTTTAATATTTAGTTGATTTTAATTAATGTTTATGGATTTATTACAACTTGGATAAATGCTATAATTTACATTAAATGGCCTCAAATATATAGAATTTAATTTTGAATCAAAGATATTTCAATTTGATTCGAATATTTGTTTTTATTGCTTTAGAATCTTCTTTACAAAAATTCCATTTTTAGTTTTAAAAGACATAATATATATTCCCTTGGATCTATTTGTAAAATCAATGGTGTTTGAGGTCGAACTTAATTGAGTACCAAAAACTTTTTCACCCACAGTATTATAGATTTCAATTTGACAAGGCAATAGGAAATCACAATTTAGATATAAAGTGGTGTTTATTGGATTGGGAAGAAAGATACAATCCATTTCATTTTTTAAATGATGTATGCTTGTGGTAGTTTTTTGTGAAGCAATAGTGTCTAATTGTAGCGGCCACCCATTATTCATACAACAACCAGAATATGCACCGCGATAGGTCCACTTATATAGATCTCCATTAAAATCCTTATCCCATTGAGTGTACAAATGAAATATCGAATCCAATGTCAAAGAACCTGTGAGTTGGCCAATCCGTGGATATAGGTTGAGTTGGGTTATGTTTGAAGTTGCAGAAATTACATACTTTCCAATATTTGAATAGGAGTCAGTAATATTATCTAAGCTATTTGTGAAATTAGTTATAGGTGATGTTGCAAATACCGCATTGGCGTAACAATATTGTTGATAGGAAGTATTTGGATTAAAAAGACGAATACCGCCAGAACTATTTAGTGCCCATACTGTATTGTGATAAATTTTTACATCCTGGGGGCTTACACCATTTTGCGGTGTAATGTAAATAGCTCTAAAGCCAGGAGGATCGAAATGATTCACAAATATATTGTTATACATTATGATATTTCCAGTTCCTTGAAATAAAGCTTCAACGGGGTTGTTGTAAAAAAAATTTCCATATATTTCATAGTAATCTTTAAATCCAAATCCTTCCAATGGAAATCCGCCCACCAATAAATTAGGCCTGGCATTTCCGCCAGTTGATGAAGTGGAATCTTTTGTAAATACATTTTTTCTGATTATCGTTTTACCATCTACAGAAGTACCAGAAAAATTATTTCTAACTTGGTTTAATTGATGTTTGATTTCCATATTATAACCCACCGTATTAGCAATGTAATTATACTCAATGATTCCATTCACGAAGGGTGCATCACCGTTCGAATTACCAAGGTACATTCCGGTCCCAGCACCAATGATTGTATTTTTTCTTATGAGCCAATTCCAAGCTGAACACTTAGTACTTATACCTACATTCTGTTGAGAATTTCCATAATTTATTATGTTGAGATATTCAATTGTAATATGATGCGCCCAATTCCCGGTTGTTCCTTCTGCTTTTACTGCATCAATGGAAAGATTTTGACCATCCAGTTTAATATTTTTGATAACTATATAGGAGCATTTAGTTATGCTCACCGTATTACAACAAGATTGTCCTATAAAAATGGTTTTATTTGCCTCTCCAACGATTACTATAGGCTCTAAGGGTGTGCCATTTAAACCATTTAATTTAAGATTATTGTCGTAAACACCTTGCCTCAAGTATAAGGTATCTCCTGGAACTAATGCATTCAAATAATTGGTATAATTTGAGTTGTTTGCCACAATCAAATTTGCCATTATATTCGAAGTTTTAAATAGCATAAATACCAAAAAGAATAGGTAGAATATTTTCGAATATATTTTGAAACTAAAGTTAATAATCATTTTTTTGGATAGGATTTTGAATATGTGTTTTTTAATGATTTGCTGCAGATACAAAGTTAAAGTAAACAAATAAGTTATTCATGTGATTTTAATTTATTGAAATATAAATTCAGTTAGAAATTATTGCAAGTTATAATATGCATATTGATCATTTATTGTTGCAAAAATGGTGTTTGATTAATTAAGTTTAACATAATAAAGAAGTAATATAGTAACTTGTTTTTTGATCGTACATTAACATAATAGTTGTCTTTAAACACATTTAAATCAGCATTACTAGGATTATTTTTAACTTCATATAGAGAAATGGATTAATTTTGTAAATCTACGTTTATTTAAATAAATATTAATTCAAATGAAAATGCAAATTTTGAGAAGTTGCACTATTCTACTTATATTGTTCTTCTTTAATATGTTAAACGCTCAAAAACCGAGTATACCCAAAGAATTGAAATTAGGAAGCTCTATACATATTGAAACGAACGACGGTAATGATTTCATGGGTACATTAATTTTTATGGACTCTGTTTTGGTGCGTATAAAAACCGAAAAATTAGGAGAATTGTCTATCAAAAAAATCGATATTAAAGTTATTGAGAGCATACAAGAGATTCAAGTTCATGGTGGAGCATATTGGTATGAGAATCCAAATGCCGGTCGATATCTTTTTGCGCCGAGCGCTTATAATCTTAAGGAAGGTGAAGGCTATTACCAAAATATATGGGTATTCATGAATCAAGTTAGTTATGGATTTACTGATCATTTTACTTGTGGTTTAGGGATAGTTCCTTTGTTTTTGTTTGGTAGAGAAAGTGCTCAATATTCCCCAATGTGGGTAACACCAAAATTTTTGTTTGGAAACGGTGAAAGAAAATTTAATTTTTCTATTGGAGCCATTGCTTTTTTTGTTCCTTTCGGAGGAGACGAAACAAGGGGAACTGCCGGCATCTTGTATGGATTGGGTACTTATGGCAATAGAAATAATAACTTAAGTATTGGATTGGGTTGGGGTTTTGCTAGATCGCAGGGAGATGGTTTATGGGGGAAGCGGCCTACTGTAAATATTAGTGGGATGTATCGGTTAAGTAAAAGTAGTTATTTAGTAACTGAAAATTGGTTTACAGCTTTTGGTGAAGGTGATTTTGTGTCTAACGTAAATGTAATTTCTGGAGCATATCGTTATGCAGGTAAGCATGCATCCATAGACTTAGGATTATTTAGCCCAATTTCCAATGAAAATGAAGGATTTTTTGCATTGCCTTGGTTAGGAGTAACCCTTCCATTTGGTAAAAGTCTAAGTAAGAAATAAATTTTTTAAGAGATTGTATGTGATTTTTACAAAATTTATATTCTTTAACGTGTAACTCCTCTGTAAGCCTACTATTAATCTATAATTTGATGATTGGTTAAGGAAAGTATCCTTAAGGAGCCAGAATTGGATTACTAAACTTTTGAATTGTATATTAGATAGTCAAAAACTTAATAATTTGGTAATATTCAATTCATATTAGAATCGTATGGAGCGCAATAGCTTTGTGACGAATCTATAAAAATAAAATAATGAATCTATTAAAATGTTTGCTAGTGATATGTATGTGCTTAAGTATCACACTATTATCAGCCCAAGAGGAAGTGGCCAATCCAATGGATACTATGGGGACTGCGATTAATAAACTTCAATCTGACCTCTATATTTTGAAAAAGCTCAAAATCTCAGGGTACGTCCAAGCTCAATATCAAATCGCCGATACAGCAGGGATTTCAAGTTTTGCCGGAGGTAATTTTCCCGCAGCAGTAGATAATCGGTTTGATGTAAGACGCGGACGACTTAAATTTACTTATACCAGTGGTCTAAGCTCCAGTGTTATTCAATTCGATGTTACCCAAAGGGGTGTAAACTTTAAAGATGTATTTCTTTCTGTAACGGAGCCCTGGAAAAGTTCATTGTCACTTACTATGGGGATGTTTAACAGACCTTTTAGTTTTGAAAATGAATATTCCTCTTCACTTAGAGAATCACCTGAGCGTGCTAGAATTGTACAAGCTTTTCTACCTGGAGAAAGAGATTTAGGCGCTAAATTGAGCTTTCAAGCTCCAAAACCTTCCAAGTGGAATATATTAAAATTTGAGGCCGGGCTTTTCAATGGAACAGGTTTGGCAGGAACAAATGATTTTGACTCATTTAAAGATTTTATTGGGAATATAGGTATTGCCAAAACTACAAGAAATGAAAAAATCAATTATGGTTTGCGATTTTCATATTATAACGGTGGTATAAAACAAGGAAATAAATTTGTTTATAGTAATATTGAAACGAATCCTTCAGGAATTCTCGCATGGATAGTAGACTCTACAAGTTCAAATTTAAATAGCAAGGCTAAGCGAGAATATTTGGGGGTTGATGCTCAATTAACATGGGATCTGCCTATTGGTATCACATCACTACGTGGTGAATATATTACAGGACATCAAGCAGGATCAAGCACTTCATCCAGCAGCCCAAATACAGGAACTGCACCAACAGGTGATACCTATATCAGACCATTCACTGGTGGTTATGTCATATTGGCTCAAAATATAATGCAATCTAAACACCAATTGGTGGTTAAATATGATTGGTATGATCCTAATACTGAGGTTAGTAAAGATGATATTGGAAAATCAGGCTCAAAATTGACCGGTACTGATATCATGTATTCTACCATTGGATTTGGATGGAACTATCGAATGAATACCAATGTCAAATTCATGGCTTATTATGATATCGTAACTAACGAAACCAGCCAGAATCTGAGCGCCTTTGCTAAAGATTTGAAAGATAATGTATTAACATTAAGATTACAATATAAATTCTAATTTCAACATTTAACAAAGTATTAAAGAATACATCATATTCTCTTAATATTGCGAGTACACCTTTGTATCAAATTTAAAAAACAAATAAAAATATTCATAAAATGAAACATTTAAAATTAATTGCACTCTTTACTGTCCTAGTCTTATTTTCTGCCTTTACTTTCCAAAATCCTGGAGCTCTAAAAATCAAAGGAAGTGATACCGTTCTTCCACTAAGCCAAAAGGAAGCAGAGCTTTATATGAAAAAAAATCCATCAGCAAAAATTACCGTTGTAGGAGGAGGTAGCGGTGTTGGGATTGCTGCTTTTCTAGATGGAACTACTGATATAGCGATGTCTTCCAGAAAAATAAAAATTGCTGAAAAAATTAAACTTCAAGAAGCTGGAAAATCATTTAAAGAGGTTATTATCGCTAATGATGCATTAAGTATTATAGTCAATCCAAAAAATAAAGTAAGCCAGTTAACTCGTGAACAAATAGAAGGCATCTATACTGGAAAAATTAAAAATTGGAAAGAAGTAGGAGGCGACGATGAAAAGATTATTGCTTATTCAAGAGAGTCCAGCTCTGGTACTTTCGAATTCTTTAAAGAACATGTGATGAGTAATAAAAATTATGCGAGTACTGTGTTAATGATGCCTGCTACAGGAACCATTGTACAATCTGTTAGTCAGACAAAAGGAGCCATTGGGTACATTGGACTTGCTTACATGGAAAGTAATCTTAAAGCAATCAACGTATCGTATGATAAAGGAAAAACATTTGTAATTCCAACAGTTGAAAATGCTAAATCAAAAAAATATCCTATAGTAAGACCCTTATATTATTATTACTTAACCAAAGATGCAAAATTGGTTAAACCATTTATCGATTATGTTCTTTCTGCTGAAGGTCAAAAGACGGTAAATACAGTAGGGTATATTGCATTGTAGTGAGGCCCATACCAACCCTTCCCTAACGGGAAGGGTTGAAGAATAACTAGTGGTCAAAGTTTAGGTAAATGTAGCTAGATGAGAATCCATTCCAAGTCGTATATTCGCTAACGCATTCCTTCACTTAAAGTGTTGTCAAACGTTATCCATCTCATTTTGAAGAACTCAATGGAATCGTGTAGTCATCTTGGAAAATGAAGGTCCAAAAAAAAATTAGAGCATTAGTTATTCTTAGTTAAGTTAGGAATATTACAAACTAAATTTAAATTAAAATGATTTGGAATTATTCTAAAATAATAGAGCGTTGATCCTGGAACATTACTTTATACAATAAGAATATTTGAATTATAAAAAAATAAATTAATTGCAACATTGTGAATTATAAATTGCGAAGTATTGTTGAACGTGGAATAGAAATCATACTACAGGCATGTAGTTGGGTTACTTCGCTTACCATACTGTTAATTGTTATTTTTTTATTTAAAGAAGGTTTTTCATTATTTCGTAAATCGTCCTTGGAAGAAGGAAGTGTATTGGTACTCCATAAATCCAATCCACTTAATAAAATCAACGATACGGATTTGAAAAACATCTTCGATCAAAGTATTACTGATTGGTCGGAAGTTGGAGGAGATAGTGTGCCGATTACCTTGTTTAGAATAGATGATATCGGGAATTATTTTACGGATGAAGAATTGGGTGATACCTTGCAAAATATTTCAGTATGCATTGGTAAACTTATAGATAGTATACCGGGGACGATAGCCTTTGTTCCTGAAAATTATGTAAATGAAACTTACATTAAAGCGCACCCTGAATTCAATGGAAAATTAATTGAAGTTCCACATATTAAGGTGAGTGATTTTTTTGCCGGAAAGGAATGGTTGCCTACAGCACATCCTATAGCACAAATGGGTGCCTTGCCATTAATATTGGGAACCTTATGGGTGAGTTTAATTGCCATACTTTTTGCATTACCTTTAGGTCTGTCGGTTGCGATATATATTTCTGAAATTGCTCATTTTAGAGTGCGAAATGTTCTTAAACCATTAATCGAGTTATTATCAGGAATTCCTTCAGTGGTACTTGGCTTTTTTGGTCTAGTCGTTGTGGTTCCATTCGTTCAACATTGGTTTAATCTTCCTGTGGGCGAGACGGCTCTAACAGGAAGTATTATTTTAGCTATAATGGCATTACCAACTATTATCACATTATCTGACGATGCCATACGAAACACACCTAAGACCATGAAAGAATCTAGTTTTGCTTTAGGAGCTAATCACTGGCAAACCATTAGGTATGTTATACTTCCATACTCCATTTCAGGTATTAGTGCAGCAGCGATATTAGGAATAGGTCGTGCTATTGGAGAGACTATGGCCGTTTTAATGGTCACAGGAAATGCTGCTGTCATTCCTCACTCAATATTGGAACCCATAAGGACCATTCCGGCAACCATTGCTGCAGAACTTGGAGAGGCTCCACAGGGAGGTGTACATTATTCAGCATTATTTGCTTTGGCTTGTGTATTGTTTGTTATTAGCTTTGGAATCAATTTAAGTGTAGATCTGATTGGTGCAAAAAATAAAAAAAATAAATTTTAGTTCTAAATAAACCATCATCGAGTGAAATTTCAAACCAGCAAACAACTTACACATTGGAAACAAATGCTGGCATTTGGATTTTTCCGAATGTCCAGTTTTTTGGTATTGTTTATACTATTTTATATTTTAGGATTTTTAATTTATAAAGGATTTTCTGTTATTTCATGGGAATTTTTGACTTCGAATCCCGAGGAAGGCATGACTAAGGGTGGTATTTATCCCGCTATTGTTGGTACTATGTATTTAATACTTGGAAGTCTTTTAGTTTCTGTTCCGATCGGGGTCTTATCAGGAATTTATATCAATGAATATAGTAAGGATGGATATGCCAAGCGAATTATTAAAATGATGACTAATAATCTTGCAGGAATTCCATCTATCGTGTTTGGATTATTTGGGATGTCATTATTCGTGAATACGCTTGGATTTGGGGATTCAATTATTGCAGGATCTTTGACTTTAGGATTATTGACTTTACCCATTATTATAAGGACAACAGAAGAAGCATTGATTGCAATAGATACAACTTTCAGAACAGCCAGTTATGCTCTTGGTGCAAGTAAAATTCAAACCATAGCACGTGTCATTCTTCCAATGGGCTTGCCTAATATCATTACCGGAATTATACTTTCTATCGGAAGAGTATCGGGCGAAACCGCGCCAATATTATTCACCGTTGCTGCCTATTTTTTGCCTAAACTTCCTTCGAGTATTTATGATCAGGTTATGGCCTTGCCCTATCATCTTTACGTGATCGCTACGAGTGGTAACAATGTTGAATTATCAAAACCCATAGCATATGGCACTGCATTGGTATTAATTGCCATCGTATTAATTGTAAATATATTAGCAAATTTGATCAGAAATTATTTTGCTAAGAAAGTTAAAATGAAATAAATGAATCCGATTATATCAACCCAAGATTTGAACCTACATTACGGAGATTTCCATGCCCTGAAATCGATCAGTATGGATATGAATCGCAATACTGTAACAGCACTTATCGGACCATCAGGATGTGGTAAATCAACGTATCTCAGATGTTTCAATAGAATGAATGATCTTGTAGATGATGTAAAAATTGAAGGCAAAATAGAAATTGAGGGGAAAGATATTTATAAATCCAAAATTGATGTAGTAGATTTACGACGCAATGTTGGGATGGTTTTTCAAAAACCAAATCCATTTCCAAAATCTATTTTTGATAATGTAGCTTATGGCTTAGAAGTGGGTGGCATAAAAGATAGGAAATTTATTGAAGAGCGTGTGATTCGATCTCTGAATCAAGCTGCGTTATGGGATGTAGTAAAAGATACATTGAAGAAATCTGCATTCGAATTATCGGGTGGTCAGCACG
>Ga0138256_10000456_pt1 | contig 44822 bp, 37 predicted proteins | sample KNB2016incub_MG_FD_105486 | JGI IMG/M metagenome (GOLD analysis project Ga0138256, IMG submission 105486) | Active sludge microbial communities from wastewater in Klosterneuburg, Austria - KNB2014incub_MG | ecosystem: Engineered > WWTP > Activated sludge > Unclassified | place: Austria... | reverse complement strand
TTTGTTTAAACCGTGATCCCCGCAGGGGGGATGCTATTCAAATTCCCGTGGGGGCACAGGTAGAGTCATCCTTGCGATGGCTCTTTTGTTTAAACCGTGATCCCCGCAGGGGGGATGCTATTCGAATTCCCGTGGGGGCACAGGTAGAGTCATCCTTGCGATGGCTCTTTTGTTTAAACCGTGATCCCCGCAGGGGGGATGCTATTCAAATTCCCGTGGGGCACAACTTAAAGTGACAGTCACCTTGAAGGTGACTGCCACTTTTGAATTACAATTCAAACATGCCAAACATTCTCGTCGTCGGTTCCCTCAATGCAGATCTTGTCGTCCGCGCGCCGCGCTTTCCGCAACCCGGCGAGACGATCAGCGGCGACGATTTGAATATCATCCCCGGCGGCAAGGGCGCGAATCAAGCCGTCGCCGCGGCAAGGCTCGGCGCGAATGTTTCGATGCTGGGGCGTGTGGGTAAAGATGACTTCGGCGATTTGCTTCTTGAGAACCTCAAACAAAACAAAGTAGATTCGACTCCTATTCAGCGCGCTGATTCTTCTACTGGAACTGCCATTATTATTGTGGATGCAAGCGGGCAAAACAGCATTGTGTTATCCGCAGGGGCAAATGGAAAAGTTTCAATCGCCGATGTGGATATTGCATTTACCAATTACCAACTCCTCCTCCTTCAACTCGAAATCCCCCTCCCCACCGTCCTGCGCGCCGCGCAACGCGCCAAAGAAAATAACGCGCGCGTGGTTTTGAATCCCGCTCCTGCCAAAGAACTCCCCAATGAATTGATCGCCCTTGCAGATTTCATCATCCCCAACGAAACGGAGTTATCCTTTTTGACAAAACAAAACGTAAGCGATATTGCATCTGCCGAATCTGCCGCAAGGGATTTGTTGGAACGCGGGGCGAAGAATGTGATCGTGACTCTGGGAAGCAAGGGAGCATTGATCGTAAACACGGAAACATGTAAACAGGTAGACACATATCAAGTTGACGTGGTGGATACCACAGCGGCTGGCGACGCGTTCATTGGAGGATTTGCTACATCTGTGCTGGAAAATAAAACGCTCGAAGAGGCTGTCCGTTTCGGTTGCGCGTGCGGCGCGCTCGCAACAACAAAATTCGGCGCACAACCGTCATTGCCCACGAAAGCAGAAGTGGATAAATTAATCTCCAATCCTTCGACTTCGCTCAGCGTAAGTCTCTAGTCTCTAGTCTTGATATCACAACCTAACCCGTTTACTCAACCACCAATTACCAATTTCAAATTACTCCTATGCCCCCTAAACGAATCATCATAGACACCGACCCCGGCATTGACGACGCGCTTGCCTTCCTGCTCGCGCTCGCCTCGCCTGAAATCAAACTCGAAGCGCTGACCACCACGCAAGGCAACGTCACGCTCGAAACCGCCACGCGCAATGCCCTTGCTGTTTTGGAATTGGCGAACGCGAATGACATTCCTGTAGTTGCCGGGAGCGTGGTTCCGCTTGTTCAGCCGTTGCGCGCTTCGGCGCACGTCCACGGCGAAAGCGGAATTGGCAACTCAAAACTACCCACGCCGAAAAGCAAACCGCGCGAAGGACACGCGGTGGATTATCTGATCGAGCGCGTTCTTGCAGAGCCAAATGAACTTGGCATTTTCCCAATCGGTCCGCTCACCAACATTGCCATGGCAATCCGCAAGGAACCAAAATTTGCCAAAGCCGTGAAGGAACTGGTCATCATGGGCGGCGCGGTGCTCGAACACGGGAATGTCACGCCGCAAGCCGAGTTCAATATCTATGTTGACCCGCACGCCGCGCACATCGTCTTTCATTCAGGAATTCCGATCACGTTAATTCCGCTGGATGTTACGCACAAGTGCCTGCTCGAGCAAATACACATCGACCGCCTGCTCCGGATCGACTCCCCCATTACGCGTTTTATCAGGAGCGCGGTGGAAACCTGCTTTGCGCATTCCGAATCATACGGCGGCAAGGGATGCGCCCTGCACGATCCGCTGACACTGGCAACCGTGATTGCTCCCGAATTATTGACGCTCAAAGAGTTGCGCGTGGACGTAGATCACTCCGGCGGCGTTTCGATGGGAAAAACCTTCGGCGATTTCCTCGGCAAAACCGGCAAGCCCGCCAACATGCGGGTTGCCCTGCAAGCGCGCGGAGATGATTTCGTCGAGTTGTTCCTTCAACGCATGGAAACGCTTGCGAAAACCATCTCCGTCTAAACAATTCTCGAATTCTCCAATTCTCTATCTCAAGACAAGTCTCTAGTCTCTAATCTCTGGTTTTCCTCAATTACTTTTATGAAACACATTCTCCTCGACACCGACCCCGGCATAGACGACTCGCTCGCCATTTTGCTTGCGCTCGCTTCGCCTGAAATTTCTCTCGAAGGGCTGAGCATCGTTCACGGCAATTGCTCGCTCGAACAAGCGACGACAAACGCCTTGTCTATTTTGGAGTTGGCAAACGCGAGTCACATCCCTGTTGCAGTTGGGTGCGAACTGCCGCTTGTGCAACCGTCCCTGCTCGCGCCCGAGACGCACGGCAACACAGGCTTGGGGTACGCAAAACTTCCGGGTCCGCGAACCAAGCCTCAGGTCCAGCACGGATGCGATTTTCTCATCGAGCGAATCATGTCCGCGCCGGGCGAAGTCACACTCGTGGCGATCGGTCCGCTGACGAATGTCGCGTTGGCAATTCGGCAGGAACCGCGCATCGTACAATCACTCAAAGAGTTGATCATCATGGGCGGCGCGATCCGCTATGAGGGCAACACCACCGCGCTGGCGGAGTTCAACACGTATGCCGACCCGCACGCCGCGCACATCGTTTACCACGCGGGGATTCCCACCACGCTCGTGCCGCTGGATGTGACCTATCAATGCGTTCTGACGCAGGGAGATGTGGATCGGCTCCTGCGACTCGATTCGCCGCTGACGCGTTTCATCGCCGACGCAACGCGCTTCTACATGGAATTTCACGACGAGTATCAAGGCGTGCAGGGATGCGTGATCAACGACCCGCTCGCGCTGGCGTTGACCTTCGCGCCTGAGTTATGCGATTACCGCGAACTGCCCGTGGACGTGGACATTTCAGGCGGTGTTTCACTCGGTAAGACCATCGGCGATTTTTATAATTACAATAAAAAACCCGCCAATATGAAGGTAGCGCTCGGCGTGCGTCCGCGCGATTTCATCGAATTGTTTTTGGAACGTATGGAGAAACTGGCACAGAGAATAGACTCAATCGAAAATAAAATTGGGACGCAGAAAAACGCTGACTCACGCTGATCGAAAGAGAAAAGCTCTGCATATTCTGCGCGCTTCGCGGTCAGCGACCAAAACGGGTTTCAGCTTATGCTCGATAAAATCGAATGACTGATGTTACGAAGTTGACATTGAATTGATTCTCGTACTGCGACATTCATGTCGCTTTTGTGCAAGAGAGTGGTTCTTAAGTCTAAGAAACGCATGAAAAAGAGCCTTAGCCACAGGGAACATAGAGTTCACAGAGATTTTTTGTAACTACTCAGCCTCGGAACATGTCGCTGCGAGGCGCTCTTGGTTTTGCCGAAGCAGTCTCCCAATGCCGGGAGATTGTGTCGCCACGGCGCCACGCGACGCTTCGTCGGGACCCCGAAAAAACATCGGGGCAGGCGAGCAAGAGTCCTCCTCGCAACGACATGTCTGAGTAGTTACGATTTTTTTAGGTTTTTCTCAAAGGTCTCAGTGCGCTCTGTGGCAAAAAGCAAGTTAAGAAACAGTCTCTAAGAACAGCGTGCAAAGCGAGATAAATCTCGCGCTACAAACATTACTATATAAGGTGAGCGAATGACTCTCCAGGAGAAAGCGATGTTCGAAAAAATCAAAAGCGACTTCAAAGGAATCGCCTGGCTGTTGATCGTTGTGGGAGTCGTCGTCAACGGAGCGGGAGCCTTGGCGATGTCGAAAACGGGTCTGCCACTCTATCTTGATTCCATTGGGACGGTTTTCGTCGCAGTTGTGGCGGGACCTTGGGCTGGAGCATTGACGGGTTTATTGACAAACCTAATCCTTGGGGTCGTATCGCCGGGCTATGCGCCTTATTGGTCCGTTCCGCTGTTGATTGGGCTGGTCACTGGGTTCCTCGCTAACGCTGGCTGGTTCAAACACTGGTTAAAAGTCTTCGCGCTGGGTTTGATCATCGCCGCGCTTGCGGCGGTCATGTCGTCGCTGATCGCGGGGATCGTGTTTGGGAATTTCACATTCAACCTTGCTTACTTTCTAGTCGAAGAGCCAGTGGATAAGGTTGCTACAGCGTTCATCGTATTCATCGTTCTTCAATTCCTTCCAAAACAATGGATCGCTCTTTTCCCCCGCCGAGAAAATGTGGACTAAGACGGTGAAACAAAATCGCCAACGCGGTGTTGTAGAAATCAAACCCAGAAAAGGAGAGAGTAAGATGTTAGAAAATATCAAGAAAGAGTTCAGCACCAGGACTTTGGTATTCATTGCAATTGCAATCGCGATCAATATCGTCATCGGACAATTGGTGTTCTACCTGAAATTGCCGATCTACCTCGATAGCATTGGAACCGTGCTGGTCGGCGCGCTCGTCGGTCCGTGGGCTGGCGCAGTTACGGGCGGTTTATCCAACCTTCTTTGGGGAGTTGTCCCTCCTCCCCTTCAAAATACGTTTGCCGTACCGTTCTTTTATGTGGCGGTTGTCATCGGCTTGCTGGCTGGTTTTTTCGGAAAGCGCGGCGTGTTTGAAAAAGAATCGCCTCGCTGGGTTTCTGTATTGATCGGCGCGATCTTCTTCTTCTCGCTTACCATGTTCATTCTCGCCTTCATTAATATTGACACCAGCCAGGGCTTCGCCATCTTCCCCAGCATGAAAGACCTCGTCTCGCAATATGCAATCGTTTTTGTGCTGGCTCTCGCCATTGGAGCCGCCATCGGCTACTTCCTCCTGCAAAACGGCGGGTATGTTGGGCTGGCAGGTCTGGTGACAGGTGTGGTCGCGGCGATCATATCCGCCCCCACCGCCGCAGTTGTATTCGGCGGCGTTACCGGCGGAGGCACCGATTTATTGGTCGCGGCATTCAGGGCAAGTGGAGGAAACATTTGGGCGTCTGTCCTTGCACAGGGAAGCGTATCTGACCCGTTTGATAAAATGTTGTCGTTCATGGTCGTCCTGTTCATCCTGCGCGCCCTCCCTGCACGGTTCAAGGCGCGCTAAACAACCTTCGCGCGTTCCTATGAATTCATTGAGTATTTATGTAGCCCGCGAAAGCGGGCTACATAAACTAAACCCTCTCACCAAATTTGTTCTTAGCCTCTGCATTCTGTTGGGCGGACTTGCATTTTCAAATGCCCTAGCAGGGTATGTAATCTTGTTTGCAATCGTCACACCTCTTGCGATGTTTGGGGGCGTTACAAAGCGAATGTATCAGTTGGTTTTCAATATCAGTTGGCCCCTAATCCTATCCGTTTTCCTCATCCAGTCCTTCTTTTGGGGAGCGGGAACACCTTTGTTCGAGATTGGACCCGTTTCACCAAAACTCGAAGGCGTGCTCTTTGCATTCAAAAGTTCCGGTCGAATTCTGTACGTCATGGCAAATTTTATTCTTTTCTCCTTAACCACCCGCCCTGATACGTTGATGATCTCACTCAAACAGGCGGGCTTACCGAGCGGACTGGCTTATATCATTGTTTCAACGCTTCAACTGATTCCCCAATATGCCGCCAAAGCCAACATCATTCTAGACGCGCAACGCTCGCGCGGACTGGAAACGCAAGGCAACATCGTTACGCGTGCGCGAGCGCTCCTGCCTCTGGTTCTTCCGCTGGTAATCAGCAGTCTTTTGGAAGTTGAAGAACGGGCGATCGCCATCGAGGCGCGCGCGTTCAATTCCAATCGAGTCGAAACGAGCATTCTCGAGATTCCAGATTCTCAATCTCAAAAAACTGCAAGGGCTGGGATGATCATTATCACAATTCTGTTGATCGCAGGAAGATTTTTGTGGCAATTGTCGAGCTAAAAAACGTCACCTACAAATATCCGCTCACCGATACGCCAGTGTTGAAAAACATCAACGCGCAGGTGAACGAGGGCGAGTTCGTCGCAGTCATCGGACCGAACGGCGCGGGCAAATCCACGCTGTGCTACACAGTCGCTGGTTTTGTTCCGCATTTTTTCAAAGGGGAGATCACTGGCACCGTTGAAGTTGCGGGGAGCGAATCGAGCAAGTCCAATTTGCATGAGTGGGTGTTGAATGTAGGGCTGGCGTTTCAAAATCCGTTCAATCAGATCAGCGGCGCAAAGTACACCGTCTTCGAGGAGATCGCCTTCGGGTTGGAAAACATCGGCGTGCCGCGCGAGGAAATGATTCAACGCGTCAACGATGCGATGAAATTGACTGGGATCTCGGAATTGGCAGACCGCTCACCCTACTCCCTCTCCGGCGGACAACAACAACGCGTCGCGCTGACCTCCATCCTGGTCATGCGCCCCAAAGTTCTCGTCCTCGACGAGCCGACCTCGCAAATGGACCCCATCGGCACGCGCGAAGTCTTCGGCGTGATCCGCGCGCTGGCAGAAAAAGGCATGACCGTGATCCTCGCCGAACACAAAGTGGAATGGATCGCCAATTTCGCAGACCGCGTTGTCGCGTTGCACGAAGGAGAAATCATCGCGGATGGAAAACCGAGCAATGTTCTCACATCCGATTTGCTGGCAGAAAAAGGATTCGGACTCTCGCGCTACACCTCTGTGGCGAGGAAGGCAAAAGCAATGGGAATGTGGCAGAAAGAAAGATTGCCGGTCACGCTGGATGAGGCGGTGGAGGGGTTCACCCTCACCCTGCCCTCTCCCAAAGGGAGAGGAGAGTAATGAACATCGAAATCTCCAACCTCCACTTCGCTTATCCCACCGGCGTGCAAGCCTTGCGCGGAATATCGCTTACGATTGAATCGGGCGAGCAAGTTGCCATTGTCGGGCAAAACGGCGCGGGCAAAACGACTTTGGTCAAGCATCTGAACGGTTTGTTGCAACCCACATCAGGGACTGTCCAAATCGGGGATTGGAATACGAAGGAACATTCTGTGGCGAAGATGGCGCGGCGGGTTGGCTACGTGTTTCAAAACCCCGACGACCAATTGTTCTCGAAGAATGTCGGTATCGAAGTCGCGTTCGGGCCGAGAAACCTGGGGATGAACGCGGAGCAGGTCCAACGTCAGGTAAACGAGGCGTTGGCAATGACGGAGTTATCCGACAAAACGGAAACGAATCCGTATGACTTATCCGCGACTTGGCGAAAGATGGTCGCGTTGGCGTCTGTCATTGCCATGGATACAGACATCGTCATTTTCGACGAGCCAACGACGGGACAGGACGCGGCAAATATCGCGCGCATCGCCAACGTTATAAAAGTTTTGCGCGAGCGCGGCAAGACCGTCATCACCATCACGCACGACATTGATTTTTGTGGCGAAAACTTCGCGCGCGTCATCGCCATGTCGCAGGGACGGATCCTGCTCGACGGCAAAGCCAACGACGCGCTTGGGCAGGAAGATGTTCTTGCCACAACCTATGTTGACCCGCCTCAACTCACGCGGCTGGGCAAGAGGCTTGGTTTCAAAGAAACGGTGAGGAACGAGGAAGAATTTCTGGCAGGGTTGAAAAAATAATTTTCCATTGTAGGGGCGGGATTTCCCCGCCCAAGCCGGGGCGAGTGGACCTCGCCCCTACCCGTTGTAAACCACCAACTCCTCATACCCCGAATCATCTGCGTACTCACGCCTGTACGATAAATCATCGAACGCCAGAAGGACAACCTCAGCGGTGGTGTAAATTTTACAACCCGACTCCATATGCCCGCCAATCGTTTGCCCATCCCCGTCTGAAATCGAGATATGCAAATGCGAGCCGTGAATAGACACGACGCCGGTGATGGACGCGATCTCGAAGAATTTTTCAATTTCAGAGAATGAGCGGTTGTTTGCAAAACGCAATACGGCGCGACGCAGGCTTCCCACCGAAGAGATTACACAGCCTGCTTGAATCTGTTTTTCGTTCACGAATTCCTGAATGCTGTCGAACAAGTCCTGCCCGGATCTCAATCGAAAGGTATAATTTTGCATGGATGAACCTCCGACACAATTTTACGGTCTCGCTTATCGGTTTTCACTTTTGCAAGGCAAATCACAACAATAAAACCAACCGGCTCATGTACAATGGAAACGCACGGGAGCGAAAATGACTAAGTTAAAAGTAGAAGTTTTTCACAGCATCCACGACATCAAACCCGAAATATGGAACCGTATTGCCGCAGGGCGCGGTTTTCAAAGCCACGCCTGGTATGTGTTCGGCGAACGCGCCATGGCAGACAGCCCAGCCACCTATTTGATCGCCTGGGATGGAAAAACGCCGGTCGGCGGGGCGGCGCTGTTCCGCGTCACGAATGAACCGCTTCCCCTCCCAAGTATCGCCCGCAACTTCATGGCGTCCATTTTGAAGCACCGCCCCCTGTTGGCGTGTCGCTCGCCGCTTGCCGACACATCCGCGTTATTGCTCCCCGGCGGGGCGCTCCACGATGAAGCGCTTGCCACGCTTTCACAGGCGGCGCAGGAGGAATTCAAAAAACAACGTTGTTCATTCCTTGTCTTCGATTACCTGCTCACCGAACAGTTGCGTTACCCGTGGCCCCGCGGCTACGAACCCGTCACTGTTTCAGAACCCGGCACCTTCATGCCGATGGAATGGGAAAGTTTCGAAGCCTATCTTGAAGCGGGCAATAAAAAGGATCGCCAATACTACAAGACAAGCGTGAAAGAAGCGGAAGAAGCCGGACTCGCCCTCTCCAAACATCACTCTGTTTCAGACGTGGAAACCGCCCTCACCCTCATCAAACATGTGTCCATCTGGCACGGCTCCGCGCCCAACCCGTGGATGCGCGGCTTGCTCGAAAATTTTTCGATGATAGACGGCACATGGCTTGAACTCCGCAAAGAAGGCAAACTCGTTGGGTGCGGCGCGGTTGTGCGCGATAACAACTTCCAACTTGCCACCGCGCTCGGCTTGGAGGACGATGTGCCGGGCGGATATTTCTACCTGCTCTATGCCGCCTTGCAGGAAGCCTTCGAGCACAAAGTGCGCCTCGTGCGCTTCGGCACCGGCGCCTACGATGTAAAACGCAGGCTCGGCTTCCACCTGGAAGATACCAATCATGCCATGGTCACCATGGCGGGGTTCCTCGCGCGCGCGGCAAAAAGTTAAACGCCTCATGTTCCCGGCAACGACCCAAGCGGCGATCACATTCCTCGCCATCCTGCTTTTTTACACGGTGGATTTTTTACTCATCCGCCGCTACGACAAACAACGCGCCGCCAGCGGCACGGGCCGCGCCTGGGATTTTACATTTTTCATCTTCCTCCTCGTCGCCGTTCTGGTCCTGCAACCCATTTTCATTCCTCAATTGAGTTTTCGCGCGACTGCCGGTTGGGGCTTCCTCGTTCAACTCCTCGGCATCGTTGTGATCATCGACGCGCTTGCCCTCCACATCTGGTCGCGCGCCCACCTTGGCAAATTCTACGCCGAGCGCGTCGAGGTTCAACCCGATCACAAAGTCATCGATAGCGGACCCTACAAACTCATGCGGCATCCGGTCATCACATCCTTTTTCGGCATTGCGGCGGGGTTGTTTTTTGTTAACCCCTCGGTCGCCACGCTCGCCGCCCTAATCTACGCGCTCTGGGATTTCACCCGCGCCGCCAAACAGGAAGAAGAACTGCTCGCGCAGACGTTGCCCGGCTACGCCGACTACGCGCGCCGGACCCCCAGATTCCTGCCTCGGCTGTGGAGGGTTTGATGCCCACGCTCGAGGCATTCCTCCAACTCCCCACCGACGAGGTCGCCGCCCTCGTCAAAGCGAGCGGCGAAAAGGTCTGCGTGTTCCCCATCAACGGCACGCGGCGTTGGTTCATGCTCGAACATGCCGACGCGATTCAAAACGATTTCTTCTCGGCGTATATGGACTTGTCGATCCAAAATCATATCGAACTCTGCGCGATGCTGTTCGAGCACGGGATCGAAACCATCCTCGCCCCGGTCTTTGGGCGCGAACTCTTGAGGCGCGGCGATGAATACACCCAGCGCGTCGGCATCGAAGGACTCATCCGCACCGCCACCGACAAAAATTATCGGGCGTTTTTCGAGCGCTTCAACGTGAAAATCCGTTTTTATGGCGATTATCGCAATGTGCTGACAGGCACGCCGCACGAAGGCGCGCTCCAGTCTATGGACGAGGTGGTCGAAGCGACAAAATCCAATTCAAGGTTTCGGCTGTACTTCGGCGTCTTCGCCGATGAATCCTCAGAAACCGTAGCCCGCCTTTCTGTTGAGAACTTTCGCGCCGAAGGCAAGATACCCGATAAGACCGCGCTGGTGAAACAATATTACGGAGAAGAACTGCCCCCGGTAAGCCTGTTCATCGGCTTCGACAAATTCAGCGCATTCGACATGCCCCTGCTATCCACCGGCGAGGAAGACCTCTATTTCTCGCACAGCCCTTCGCCATACATGACGGCGCGCCAGCTCCGCTCCATTTTGTACGACCATCTTTACACCCGCCGCGCGCCTGAACCCGACTACGCCAAACTCCCGCCTGACGCGCTCAACGAACTTCGGGAATACTACCGCCGGCGCAAAGATTCCGCGTTTGGCGTTGGAAAGCTGAAATTCGGCTTATGGTTCCCAGAATAGACCCCAACAACATGGCAGACATCATCACAACACTCATCAATGAAATCGGCCCCGGTCACATGGCAAGCACGGCATATGATACGGCATGGGCGGCGCGGCTCGACGAGATCGCCCCATCCATCAGCGCCAGCGCCCTCGCCTGGCTGACAAAAAATCAATTGCCCGACGGCACCTGGGGCGCGCCAGCGCCGATGTACTACCACGACCGCGTGGTTTGCACGCTTGCCGCCATGATCGCATTGGAGCGCCGCGGTCACCGCGAAGCGGATAAGGAACAGATCATCAAAGGCAAACTCGCGCTTGAACGGATCGTGAGCGAAGCGACAGGGGGGCTCTCCTCCGACCCAAATGGAGCAACCGTCGGCTTCGAAATGATCGCTCCCACACTGGTGGCAGAAGCCGAAAATCTGGGCCTGATCAAAAATCAGGCGAACCGCATCCTGGGCAGAATCTCCAAACAACGCGCCGTGAAACTTGCCTACTTGAAAGATAATATGATCAGCCGTCACGTCACCATGGCGTTCTCCGCCGAAATGGCCGGCGTGGATGGCAAACACATGCTTGATGTGGATAACCTGCAAGAGAGCAACGGCTCTGTGGGCGTCAGCCCTTCTGCCACCGCCTATTTTGCAACCTATATTAAAAAAGGCGACGAAGCCGCGCTCGCGTATTTGCGCAACACCATGAAGGCGGATGGCAGTTTCCCAAACGTTGCCCCTTTCGACGTTTTTGAGATCGGATGGGCGTTGTGGAATCTGAGCCTGATCCCCGGGCTGGCGCAACACGCCAAACTCAAGCCGCATCTCGATTTTCTATCCACTGCCTGGGTCCCCAAACGCGGCGTTGGGTTTGCCGCGGGATACACGGTCAAAGACAGCGATGATACAAGCCTGGTGTTTGATACCCTCCTCCGCTTTGGAATCGAAAAGGACCTGGGCGGCGTGCTATCGTATGAAGAGAAAGATCACTTCCGCTGTTTCGATTTGGAAGCCAACCCCTCCATCAGCGCGAACATTCACGTGCTGGGCGCGCTCGGGCAGGCAGGGCTGGATATGAAAAACTCGTCGGTTCAAAAAGTTGCGCGCTTTCTGCACAAGGCGCGGGGGACGAAGCCGTTCTGGGCGGATAAGTGGCACGCCTCGCCCTATTATGCGACCTCACATGCGATCATCGCGTGCGCCGGCATCGTCAACGACCTGGTGGCAGAATCAGTGGATTGGATCTTGAGCGCCCAAAACAAGGATGGCTCGTGGGGAGCCTACCTAAAAACAGCGGAGGAGACCGCGTATGCCGCGCAGGCGCTTTGTGTATGGAATCAAAAAGTGGCGAGGGTGCCCAAAAGCGTCCTGACGAGAGCCGCCCGCTGGCTGTCGGAAAATATGGATAAGCCTTATCCGCCGCTATGGATCGGCAAGTGTTTATATAGCCCCAACCTGGTGATTCGGTCCGCGGTGATCAGCGCCCTGGCTTTGACTGGTTGACGATATGAAAAAATTCATCGAACGATTTTTTTCCTTTTCCACATCGGACCCTGAAGACACCCGCAAAAGACGGCTTCTCGGCATATTACTTGCGGGCACGGCGGGGATAGCGCTACTCGGCGCGTTATCGTTCGTCTATTTCGCCGCAACAGTAAACCCCGCGGAGGTCTATCTTCTCTTGTGGGGTAGCGCGCTCACGTTTGCAGTGGTGGCGATCGTGTATGCGATGAACTACTTTGGGTCAGGGAGAGCCGCGGCGGTTTTATTCCTTATTTTTTTATACGTCATTTTTCTCTTGAGCGATACTCCCGACCAGATCGTGGGCGGACGAACGTTATTCGCATTCACCATCCCGATCTTCATGGCAAGCATTCTCCTGACGCCGGCTTCCAGTTTTGTTTTTGCGGGAATTAGCGGCGCGGTTATTTTTTATCTGGCGATATCGCTGGGGGTTACCCCCAACATTCCCGGGATCGCCGGGTTTTTCCTGATCGCTTTCGTCTCGTGGCTGTCGGCTCGCAGTCTCGAACAGGCGTTGAACGAACTGCGCTCCATCAATTTAAACCTGGACCGCGTCGTGGCGGAACGGACGGAGGCGCTCGCAGAATCGCTTGCAAGGGAAAAGATCGAGGCGGGGCGCAACCAGGCGATCCTGAACTCCATTGCCGATGGGGTGATCGTGTTCGACAAAAAATGGAATGCCACCATGGCGAACCCCGCCATAAAAAGCATGCTCGATATCCCCCTGCAATTGATCATTAATAAAAACTTCCGCGAACTGGTGGAACATCCCCGCCTCGCTCCCAACAGCCGCGTCCTTCTCGGCTCCATGATCGAACATGGCACCCAACCCATCGGGTTTCGCGTTGAGTGGGGCGAGAAGACTCTCTCGGTCAGCGCGGCGCAGATCTACAACCAGCGGCGGGAGGATACCGGCACCGTGATCGTCTTCCGCGATTTTACGCGCGAAGCGGAAGTGGAGCGACTCAAAAGCACATTCGTGGGCATCGTGTCTCATGAACTACGCACGCCGCTGAACGCGATCCTCGGGTATGCCGAGATGTTCAAAGAGGCGGTGTACGGTCCTGTCAATGAAAAGCAAGTCAACATGGCAGACCGTATCATGAAGAACACCCAACGCCTGCTGGCATTGATCAACGACCTGCTCGACCAGGCGCAAATGGAAGCGGGCAGGCTCACCATCAATAACCAAACGACCAGACCCGCCGAATTGCTCGAAACCATGCACAGCCTGATGGACAAACCCGCCGCCGACAAAGACTTGAAACTTACCAGCGAGATCGAAGACGATTTCCCCGACACGCTGGTCGGCGACCCGGCGCGCCTGCAACAAATCCTTGTGAACCTGGTTGGCAACGCCGTCAAATTCACCCATCGCGGTTTTGTGCATGTAAAATTGTTTCGCCAAGACGAACGCTGGGGAATTGAGGTGACAGACTCCGGGCAGGGCATCCCCGAATTCGAGATCCCCCACATCTTCGATACCTTCCGTCAGGTGGACGATGCCGCCACTCGCGAACATGGGGGATTCGGACTCGGCTTGTCCATCGTCAAACAACTCGTCGGGTTGATGAACGGCGAGATCAATGTAACCAGTATCCTGGGCGAAGGAAGCGTGTTCCTGATCCGCTTCCCGCTCATCATCCCGCAGGAATCCCCCAAAGCATGGAGAGGCTCATGAACAAGCTGGCATTGATCATCGAAGACGACGAAGATCTCGCAAACATTTTTGCCGAAGCCCTGCGCGGGATCGGGTTCGAGGTGGAAAACGCTCTCGACGGCAGAATTGCGCGCGACCGGTTGATCGATGGCGAAACACCCTTTCTCATCCTGCTGGATATGCACCTGCCGCATATTTCGGGAAAGGAATTACTTTTGAAGGTGATGAAAAAAGACGCGCGCTTTGCCAAAAGCTGGATCATAATCACCACCGCCGACGCCCGCCTCGCCGAGGAACTCCGCGACCAGGTGGACTTTGCCATGATCAAACCCATTCTGTTTGGTCAATTGCGCGACCTTGCCGCGCGGTTAAGACCCAAGGATGAAATCTAACGCGCGCATGATTAAACCATGCCGGGCTGAATCGCGGAGTACGTGACTCTTGGCGGTCGCTCAAGGTTAGTTAATAGGATTTACGCAAAACCCAAAAATCTTTCCGCTACTCTACGCTAATCTTTTAAAAATTCGCGAAGATTGGCGTGGATTAGCGGACAAAAAATCATTCTGCGTAAGTCTTGGTTAAAACAAAACGATCCCTGCATAACCACATGCAGGGATCGTTTTCTGAACACACACTTGCGGGAGGGATAAGCCTCTAGATATTAATCGTAGATATACCCCCAACAGGATACGTCCGCGCCGCTTGGGGTTTTCGCCGTCGGGGGCGAATCGCTGTCTGAAACCTTGTAAGCGGCTAAATCGTCTTTGATCTCTGCAAACGCGCGGTCGGCGTTGAAGGTCGAGAGATTAAATCCCTGCCAAGGGACTCTCTTCTCGTCTTGATCGCGGTCATGCCAGCGGCACGCCAGCGCCGCGCCGATCTTTTCCCGCGCTGAAACAGGCAGTGAACCGTTTTGAAATCCTGCCGCCATTTCAGGCACAGCGTCATCCGACAGGTTCAGAAAATATTGCGTATCCAGCTCAACGCGCTGATTCTCGGTCAGGGTCTCTTCGGTAGCGCCGCGCGCTTCACGTTGGATATTATGCCGCACGATGAACGCATCCACGTTCAGCAACGCGAGCGAGGCGATAAACCCCAGCGAAGCCAACAGCATGGCAAAGGCAATGCGTCTCTCCCGTTTCGTCAATTCCAGCGCGGCAACCGCGATCAACAACGCCGCTAGCCAGAGCATGAACACATGCGTATACGTCCGCAGGCGCGAGAAGCCATACGCGTTTTCATACAGAATAAGCCGTTGGAACGCCGACACTTGCATTACGATCACCAAACCAACCAACACCACGCCAAACGTCGAGAACGCGCGCCGCTGAATTTCGGTCTCGCGCTTTGTAACGCCTCCCAAGCCGAGTAACATCAACAAACTGAAGAACGCCACCGCCACGAGTTCGCCGAAGCCGCGCCGCGCATATTCTGAATAGGTGTACCCCTCGATATTGATATTTGCCTGCCCGCCGAAGAAATATTGAAACTGAATGATGACAAACGCGGCGAACAAGATCAACACGCTTCCCAACACAATGGCAGACTCGATGAAGCCGAGAAAGGCGGGAACGCGCGCCTTCCCCTCCACGCCAGCGTCCGACTTTTGCGCGGCGTGAAGAAACACGCCCGCGATAGCATATGCAAAGATCAAAATGTATGCGAGCCGAAAAATATATTCGGGCAAATTCTCGATGTTGAACAGGTCGATGAATTCCTCAAACCGTTTCGCAAAGACGAGGTCAGCCGACGACAACAACGCGCCGAAGACCGCGATGACGGGCAACGCGATGACGATCCCGCGCAAAATAGGCAAGAGGTGAGAACCGCGCTTCTCACCCAGGGACGGCTGGTCGCGCTTCACCTCAGCCGCAAACCCCAGTGGACGCGCGAGCATGCTGGCAAAGAGGGTTAAGTAACCGAGGATGTAATCAATAAAGCCGTAACGGCTCCACTTGCCGCCGAGATAGGTGAGCGCGAAGACTCCCATGAGGAAGAAGGTCATCACGACCGAGAGGAAAACTGTCCACGGCTCGCGGCGGACAAAAATCACAACGGCGAAAAATGCTATGGGCAACAGAAGCAAGCCTCCCCGGCGAGAGAGGCGAAGCCCGTCCGTTTGTAAAAGATAGAATCCGGTGACAAGACAAAGCGTCACCCAGAGTATAAAGTTGACGCCCGCGGGCTTTTCCCAAAAAAGAAAATCGAACGCCCAGCCCAGCAGGATGACGAGCAGCCAGAATCGGTTTGGATTGGTTTTCATGCGCAGCCTCCAGAAAAATTTTGCCAAGCATAGCGCGAACAGGCTTGCGAAGTCTCTCATTTGCTATCAGGTTTGATATATGTGTCACCCTGAGTGATAGCAAAGGATCTGGCTTTCAGTGAAGGCGATTCTCAGAATGACACCCGATGGGAAAATTACAACCTGGTAAGAGACGGTTTTCGCCCATTGACATTAATTTTGAAATATGACATACTGCTAACATTCATTCAGGGGAACATACAATTGATCGCCATCCTTATGAAAGGAGGAGGTGATGTCTAACATGGATAGTAGTAACAAACCCAGCGCTGTGGCATCCCTCCTCAAGTAAGCACAGGAGCCACAGCGCCCCACCAATGCCGTCCGAAAGGGCGGCATTGTGGTACCCCTCCCGCCCTTCGGGCGCCTCCCCAAATACGACAACAAAATTTTATATGCATGCAATTTTTTCATGTCGTATTTGGGGAGGGGTCGTCATTCATCCCCAAATGAAACGCCCATGCCGCGCGCGGTGAGGATGGCGTCATCGTTGATGTCGACCCGTTTTGTTGTTGCGGCAACTTCCTCCAACGAAACATCCACGATCTGCCCGGCGCGTAACGCCACCATGCGGTCAAACTTTCCTTCCGCCGCCAGGCGCACCGCCGCCGCGCCGAAGCGTGTGGCAAGCCAGCGGTCGAACGGTGTCGGCGAGCCGCCGCGCTGTAAATGCCCGAGGACGGTGACGCGCGATTCGAACCCATTTTTTTCCACGTAGTCGCCCACGCGCAAGCCGATGCCGCCGAGTCGCGGCACATAGATTTCATCTCCACTGCGTGAAAAGATCTGCTCGCCGCCTTGTGGCTTCGCGCCCTCCGATACGACGATAATGCTGAACAGGTATCCATCCTCCACGCGCTGACGAACTTGCGCCAGAATCGATTCGAATTTGAAGGGGATCTCGGGAATCAGAATCACATCCGCGCCGCCTGCTACGCCCGCATGCAGTGTGATAAAGCCCGCGTCGCGCCCCATGAGTTCGAGCACCATCACGCGGTGATGCGCCTCGGCGGTGGTGTGAAGTTTGTCAATCGCTTCGGTGGCAGTGTTGACCGCGGTATCGAAGCCAAATGTTAATTCTGTCCCGCCGATATCGTTGTCTATGGTTTTGGGAACGCCAATGACCGGCGCGCCTTTCTTGCAGAGTTCGCGCGCAATGTGGAGAGTCCCGTCGCCGCCGAGGACCAGCAGAGCGTCCATTTCGAGGCGTTTAATCCCTTTGACGATCTCATCCGACACGTCGATCATCACTTCTTTGCCGTCGCGGATCACCTTGCGCGCGTAGGGATTGCCGCGATTCGCCGCGCCGAGGATCGTGCCGCCGCGCGGTAAAAGTCCGCGCACCGATTCGATGGTGAGGGGAACGATTCCGTCTGCCTCTATAAATCCGTCGTATCCGTTGCGAATTCCCAATACTTCGCTGTCGTATTCATAAATGGCGGTCTTCACCGCCGCGCGGATGACCGCGTTGAGTCCGGGCGCGTCGCCGCCGCCTGTGAGGATTCCGATTCGTTTCATTGATTGTCTCCTGATACGCCAATGATACTCCAGACTTATCAACCTTTTCAGCCACTGATTTCACAGAATAACTCACCTTACACATTTTGCCGCAGAGTCACAGAGACGCTGAGAAAATCCTTTTATTTTTCCTCTGTGACTCCGCGTCTCTGTGGCTAGACTGCGTAACATCCGTGAAATCTGTGGCAAAGAAATAATATCCAAGCAACCCTTCTTGCACGCATCCGTATATCCCCATATAATGAACTTCATGGAACAGACAACGACACAACCCAAACTTCAAAATCTTCTGCGCTGGTTTATTCCCATTGCGGTATTGCTCGCGCTCTCGGCATGGTTCTTTATCGCGCCGCCTGGTCTGCTCGGCAAGGCAGACGCCATCGGGTACGCCGTCTGTCATCGCATCAGCGAGCGATCGTTCCACATCGGCGACCGTCAACTTCCGTTGTGCGCGCGCTGCACAGGCGAATTCAACGCGGCGGCGATCTCGTTAGTCTTCTTCGCGTTTGCCAGCGGAAAGAAAAGCGGATTTCCCGGCTGGAAACTCGGCGCGCCGCTGATCCTTTTCTTCCTCGCCTTTGGATTGGATGGATCGAACTCGTATCTTTATTTACTCAAAGAAACCTCCCCTGACGCGTTCAAAAATATTCCCAACTTGTACACGCCAAACGCCACCCTGCGACTCTTGACCGGTAGCGGCATGGGCATCGCGCTCGCGTCCATCCTTTTCCCCGCGTTCAATCAGACCGTTTGGCAAACCTCCAGCCCCGAACGCGCGCTCGATTGGAAAAAACTCGCCGCGCTGGTTGGCATCATCTTGGTGATCGATCTGCTCATCCTCACGGAAAATCCAATCGTTCTTTATCCCATCGCCATCCTCAGCGCGCTGGGCGTTCTCACCTTGCTCACCATCGTCTTCACGATGGCATGGCTGATGATCATGCGGCAGGAAAACGCCTTCCACCGACTCGGCGAAATGTGGATGCCTTTCCTCGCGGGGCTGACTCTCGCCTTATTGATGATCTCGGCAATTGACCTACTACGCTTCAACCTGACGGGGACTTGGGGAGGCATTCCTTTAGGCTGACTCTCGCTCATGCCGCCGTCAATGCGATAAACTCGGCGCAAGCCTCGGCGGCGTCCCACAGGGATGCTTCGCGAGGGATGTCGCCGAGAGAATAAATCAAGGAGAAAATTATGGACTTACTATCTGGAATATTTACCGCCTTCGGGCTTTCGGCAAGCGCGGGGTTGAACGCCTACATCCCCCTGCTCATCGTCGGATTGGTGGCGCGGTATACGAATCTACTCAACCTGAGTCAACCCTGGGATACGCTGTCTAACCCATGGATCATTCTCATGCTGTGTGTTTTAGTCATCGTTGAAATGCTCGCGGATAAAGTGCCGGCGGTCAACCATATCAACGATGTGATCCAAACCTTCATCCGCCCCACCGCGGGAGCGATTGCCTTTGCCGCGAGCGCGAACGTGGTGACGGATGTGAGTCCCGTGTTGGCGTTGGCGGCTGGTCTGCTCGTGGCAGGGACAGTTCATATTGCCAAAGCGGGCGCGCTCCGCCCGGCAGTGACGGCAACCACAGGCGGCGCGGGGAATGTGCCGGTTTCCATTGCGGAGGATATCATCTCCACTGTGCTGTCCATCGTAGCGATCATCCTGCCGATCATCATCGGCACACTGATCATCGTTCTGGGCGCGTTCATCATCTATTGGTTGTATCGCCGCGCAAACCGCGTTACGACCTGATATAATGCAGGAAATCATTTCAATCAGGAGACGCCATCATGGACCAAATGCCCGCTGAGCCCAAGAAGAATAACACCACGATCATCATTGCCGCTGTCGTTGTTGTGCTTTTGTGCTGTTGCTGTATCACTGTTGGTTTGCTGTACCAATACGGCGACCAGATCTTCGGCACATTCTAAATTACTTCACCTAACGACAAACCTCCGCATCACAGCGGAGGTTTGTTGTTTAAGAAGACTTGCTTCAAATCGTCCAATCCGTTCAACGCGCTCTTCCTCAGATCATCGCTCAGGGCAAGGGCATCAAATTCATCTTCATCCAAAACGAATTGGGTTCCGTTTGCTGAAACCCATAAATCGAGCGCAAGGTCAATGTATGAAACGATTCCGTCTTCGATCACTGCGGGTTTGCCAATGTTGCAATACCAGCCTTTGAGCGCGCCATCGTCGCGGTCGTAAATGGCAAAGATGTTGTACCAGTGGTCGGAATAATAATATTCCACGAAGCGGTCGCCTTTTTTGAAGGTCACATCTTGAAACGGCATATCGTCGCGGGTGAACAACGCTTCCAGTACGATGGATGTTTCGTCGCGGCGCAATTCGTCGCCTTCGTATTCGTACAACACTTCGCCAGCAGGATTCTTTTTTTGTACTTTTATCCGAGACATTCTATTTTTACCCTCACGGAGATTTTTTTGCCGATCTTCGGCGCATCCTTCAAGTAGACGTACAAGCCGTTATCGAGCGTGACTTTGTATTTATCTTGCTGGAAGATGACATCGGCGACAACACTTTGAACTGTATTTTGAATACGTCCCTCTGGTCTCGATACGTCCCGCGATGCTTCGTCTTCCACTTCGCCTTCGCTCAGTGTCCGCTCAGCACGCGCGGGACTACTCGACCAGCGATTATTTTGTTCAGCAATCGGGCGCGCCAGCAAGTGAACTTTCTCTCCCTTTGAATGTTTGTGCTTGCACATAACAACAAACTCGCCAACACTACTTTCCACTTTCCACTCGCCACTTTTTATTTTCCCTTTCACCTCCCCTTCAATCACATTCCCCAATCCCAAAAACTCCGCCACGTACGCCGATTGTGGATTCGCCCACACGTCGGCGGGAGTCCCTGCGCGGATGATGTTGCCGTTGTGCAGGATCATAACGCGGTCGGCGATGGCGAAGGCTTCCTCTTGGTCGTGAGTGACATAAATTGCGGGGACTTTTGTCTTTTGCAAAATAGAACGCAGTCCATTCAGTAATCCTTCGCGCAGAGTTCTATCCAATGCGCCGAGAGGCTCATCGAACATCAACAGTCGCGGACGAATCGCCAGCGCGCGCGCGAGGGCGACGCGTTGTTGTTCTCCGCCAGATAGATCGTTTACGCTTCGTTGCACAAATCCTTTTAGATTGACCAACTCCAACGAGCTGGCTACGCGCTGGGAGATTTCGTCCTGTCTCATGCGGCGCATTTTTAATCCGAAAGCGACATTGTCGTTGACGTTGAGGTGGGGGAACAAGGCGTAATCTTGGAAGACCAAGCCGAAGTCGCGGAGATGAGGCGGGGTCGAGGCGAGGTCAACGCCGCCGAAGGAGATGAGTCCCGAGTCGGGCGATTCGAGTCCAGCGATTATCCGCAAGAGAGTGGATTTGCCGCTTCCCGACGCGCCGAGCAGGCAGACCGTCTCCCCCTCCGCGACGGTGAAGGAGATGTTGTCGAGGAGGGGTTTGTTGTTGTACGATTTGGTGATGGAGTTGAGTTGGAGCATCTATTCCTTGAGAACGTCCCGCAGGTTCGCCGGATGATTTATGTTTCTTGAAGAAACCTGCGGGACGGTTAAAAGTCGTTGTTGTTCGGAAGGCGAAATTTTTCGATGAGCAAAATGCTGGCGGTGGTGAGCGCCATGAGGATGGTTGCCATTGCCATGGCTTGACCGTAATTCAACCCGCCAGGCTGCGAGAGGAAACGTTCGATGGCGACGGGGATGGTTGGGTACTCGGGGCGGCTGATGAGGAGCGTCGCGCCGAACTCGCCGAGAGAAATGGTGAACGCGAATGTGGCGGCGGCAAGCGTTGCGCGGCGGAGGATCGGGAGGTCAATATTTTTCCACACCTCGAAGGACGATGCGCCAAGCGACGATGCGGCTTGACGTAATCGTTGCGGGATGGACGCGATCGCGGGTTGTAGTGTGCGGATGACAAACGGCAACGCGACGAGCGTATGCGCGAACGGAACAAGCCACGGCGATGCAAGCCATTTGCCGTATGTGATGATGAATCCTAAACCGAGCATGACTGCGGATGAACCAAGCGGAAGCATGATGAGCGGGTCAAGGAGTTTGTCGAGGCGCGAAGGGTGTGCGAGCGCGAACGCAGCGGGGAAACCTAAGAGAAGTGAGAGAATTACAGTTGCAGAGGCATAGGTGATTGAGTTGAAAATTGCTTGGAACGGAGGGACATAAAACACCGAACCGCGACGATTGATAAATAATTCTTTATAGTAATCTGTCGTGAATCCGTATTGAACATCGCCGCGCTGACCGCGATCCGCTTCGAGGCGGGTGAAGGAGCGGAAGGGGAGGGAGGCGAGGGGGAGAATGAAAAAGGCGGAAAGCAGAAGGCAGAGGATGGTGACGAAGAGTTTTTGTTGGATGGATTTTGGTTTGAGGGATGGTGTGGGGCGAGGGGAAACGGGATACGGGTTACGAGTTACGAGGCGCGTGTAGAGGATGGAGACGGCGAGGGCGCTGAGGAGTTGGATGATGGAAAGAAGGGCGGCGAGGGGTAGGTTGAATTGTCTGACGGCTTGAAAGTAGATTTCCGTTTCGAGGGTGGAGAGTTGCGAATTGCCCAAGAGGAGAATGACGCCGAAGGAGGTGAAGTCAAATAGAAAGACGAGGAGCGAGGCGGCTAGGATAGAGGGGCGAAGAAGCGGCAGAATCACTTTCAACCACACGCGAAGCGAGTCCGCGCCGAGGGTGCGAGCGGTCTGTTCAAGTTTGGGGTCGAGGTTGGAAAGCGCCGCGCCGACGATGCGGATGATGATGGTGGTGTTGTAGAAAAGGTGGGCGAGGAGGATGGCGAGGAAAGGATGAAGGGTGAAAGAAGAAAGAGGAAAGAAAGGAAAGAGAGAATTGGAGGATTGGAGAATTGTGTTGAGTAATCCGTGTGAGCCGAGGAGGGAGGTGAAGGAGGCGGCAACGACTACGGTTGGAAGGAGGAATGGAACGGCGGTGAGGGCGCGGAGGAGAGTCTTGCCACGAAAGTCGAAGCGGGAAAATAAGACGGCGGGCGGTAGACCGATGACGAGGGTGAGGAGGGTGGAGAGGGTGGCTTGGTAAAAAGTGAAGAGTACTACGTGTTGCGTATTGCGTAGGTTTTCGGGAGTGAACGTTGAAGGTGAAAATGTGAGCGCGAGAATTTTGGAAAGGGGAAAGAAGAAAGCGAGGGCGAGGAAGGATAGGGGGAGGAGCCAGAGGAGAATGTGAGATGTAGACAGGTGTACACGCGCAAAAGTAGACAAGTAGACAGGCACACACGTAGACAAGGAAAGCCTGTTTACTTGTCTACGTGTTTCCGTGTTTACTTGTTTACCCGTTTTCCTGTTTACTTGTTTCCCTGTTTTCATATCTACTTCAACATCACATTCGTCCAAGCCCGAATCCATTCGTCGCGATTCGCGGCAATGTCGGCGGGGGAAAGTGTGGCGGGCTGGGTGGGTTGTTGTGCATATTTTACGAACGCGTCGGGAAGAACGGCGTCTGGATTCACGGGATAGACAAACATTTGCAACGGCATGTCTTCTTGAAATTGTTTGCTTAACATAAAGTCTATAAATTTTTCGGCGAGGGCGCGATTCGGAGTCCCTTTGAGGATGCCGACGAATTCAATTTGGCGGAAGCAGGTATCGGGTCCGAGAATGGAGGCGGTAGGCGCGTCATCCACAGGAGGGTTTGCAAACACAACTTCCGCGGCGGGTGATGATGCGTATGAAACGACCATCGGCTGAGGTCCATGTCCCGAAGATCCACTGAAGTTGGTGTAGTAGGCTGTTTCCCAACCGTCCACGACGACCACGCCGTTATCTTTGAGGGCTTGCCAATAATCCGTGAACGAATCGCCGTAGCGCGCGACGGTGGCGAGCAGGAAGGCGAGTCCCGTTGACGAGGTGGCGGGATTTTCCACAACCAGCAATTTTTTGTATTCGGGCTTTGTCAAGTCATTGAGATTTTGCGGCACGGTTAATTTATTTTCAGCAAAATATTTTTTATCGTAGTTGATGCACACGTCGCCATAATCAACAGGCGTGGCGCGGTTGGACGGATCGAGTTTGAATTCATCGGGGATCTTCGACAACTCGGGCGAGGCATACGGTTCAAAAATATCTTCTTCGAGCGCGCGCGAAAGGAAGGTGTTGTCCACGCCGAACATCACATCGGCGAGCGGCGCGTCTTGGGTGAGGATGGCTTTGTTGAGCATCGCGCCCGCGTCGCCGCTGGGGAGGAAAACAATTTTGCCATTATTCATGTCTTCAAACAATTTCACAACGTCTTCACTGACAGCGAAAGAATCATGAGTCATTACGGTGAGGGTTTGGGGAGCAGAAGATATTGGCGCGGATCGTGAAGCACAAGCCGCAAGTAGAAAGTGGAAAGTAGTGAGTAAAAGAATGGTCTTTTTCATTTAAGCCTTTACGATTTTCGAGTGTGTACGATCAACAGCAAGCCGCTTGAGATTTTTACGCGCGCAATATTGTTCGTCATTTCGTTGCTGATGCCGCGTGTTTTTTCGGGAAATAACGTTTCCTCCTTGAGTTGCCATTTCAGGTTTTCGGTTCGGACTCCGTGAACGGGATTGCCCCAGGGAATCAGCGAGACGATGTCTCCGCTTCTCCCGCGGATTTCGGCTTGGGCGCGGCAGAAGAGGAGTTGCTCGATGCCGTCATCCAGTCGAAGGTTGAAGGTTGAAAGTCGAAGGGCAGCAAGCAAGGAAATGTTGGCGAGGGTATGATCCATGCGACCGCCGAGGGCGGCGACGATGATGATCTCGTTTGGATGCTCCCCTAAAGGAGATGCTTCGCAAATTTCGATGGCTTTGTTGATGGCGAGTTCGAGGTCGGTTTCGTTTTTATCGCGCGGGAAAAATTCGATGGGAATATTTTTTACTTCGAGTCTTTTCCATTCGGCGCTGTCAATCGAATCCATGTCGCCGATGACTAGATTGGGTATGAGATCGAGAGCAAGCGCGTGACGCGCTCCGCCGTCTGCGCAGAGGATGTAGTCGTCATCCCGAAGAATGGCGCGAGCTTGTTCGAGGTCGGGTAGTTCGCCGTTGGCGAAGATGATGATGCGTTGCATAAATGATTCTCCCTCACCCCTGCCCTCTCCCCGCTTCGTCTTCGCTAGCGCTCCGCTCAGCGCGAATGGGAGAAGGCAGAAATGAAAAATCCTCCAATGACGGAGGATGGGTGAATAAACAAGTATGTTCCCTCCGCCAGCATGATCTGGATCAGGTAATTCGGGTTGAGCGCGGCTCGCTCGTCTCAGTCCCGCATCGTGGGACGCCCCGTTCAATTGTTGGGTTGGTTATAACGCTGAAAGGTTCAGTTTGTCAACATAAAAACAGGCTCGTTCAGCAATTTTCAGCGTTCATTCAGCAGTTCGATTGGCTTGGCAAATCGTGCTGAACGAACATAAAAGTGGCGAGGAAAGTGCTTTGTCGTGGCGCGAATCGCGCCGCCCCTCGCAACGATATATCAGCGGACTCGGCGTTTCCATTCCTCTTTCAATTGGAGTTCGCTCGGGCTGGCTCCCGATTCGAGGGCGAGAAAATCAGTCAACAGGCGGTTGAATCTGACCGACTCATCAAGCATGGGAAAATGCCCTGAACTTTCGAGAACGATCTGGTGGATCAATGTGGATGTCACCGCGCTTTCCTCCGGCACGCTGATGGCGGGGTCGGTTTCGCCGTACACAAACAACGCGGGGATATTGAGGATGCGGAAGTTTGGGTAGAGGTTGTCGGCTTGGAGTCCCTTCATGGAGGCGGTAACAGCTTGCAGGTTGGCTTTCGAAGCGTCTGCAAGGGCGGCAGTCGATTCCGCTGTGCGATTCGACAGCCAGTCGACCAGGTCGCCGGGTGAGGATGTCTGCAAGCGTTGGTTTACGCCTTCGATGGTGGGCGGGCAACTGATCGTCATCACACGGTCCACACTGCCGGGAAAATTGATGGCATAGCACAACGCCACCAACCCGCCCAAGCCGTGCCCCACCAGCGCAACTTTGCCGATACCCATTTCGATCAGGAAGCGGTCGATCAATGAAGCCTGTTGGGTCAGCGTAAAGTTTGCCTCAACGTGCGCGGTATCGCCAAACCCCCACAGATCCATTGCGTAGGCGCGATACGAGGTGGATGCGACCTGCATGGAGGAGATCCAATACTTCCATGAGCCCACCCAGCCGTGCAGGAAGATGACCGGGCGTCCGCGCCCGAGCACCTCGTAATGCACAATGGAACCGTCGAGAAGAATCGCGCTCAAATTATTTTCCGAACTTTGCCAGAATTGCTTTCACGCGCTCGGTCAATTGATCGGGCGCAAACGGTTTGAGCAGGTATTCCTCGGCGCCCGCTCCCAGCCCTTGTTGAATTTCAGATTCCTGCCCGCGCGCGGTGAGGAAGACCACCGGAACATCCCTGATGCCGGGCATGGTTTTCATGATCTTGCACGCCTCGTATCCGGTCATGCGCGGCATGCGCACATCCATGAGAATCAGGTCGGGGTTGATCTTTGGCGCAAGATACACCGCCTCCTCCCCATTGGTGGCGGCGATCACTTCGTGCCCGGCAAACCGCAGGGTAAAGGCAACCAGGTCCCGTATATCGCGTTCGTCTTCTGCAATTAGTATCTTCGCCATTCAAGCCTCATTAATTCTTGAATACCGGAAGCGTGAAGGAGAAGGTGCTCCCTTCGCCATCCAGCCCTGCGCTCTGCACCCAAATTCGTCCTTTGTGCATTTCCACAAGTTCTTTGACGATGGACAAGCCCAGACCGGTTCCCGGTGTTGCCAATACCAGCGGATGTTCGCCGCGATAAAAGCGCTCAAAGACCCGGGCTTGATCGCCCAGCGCGATTCCCACGCCGTTATCTTTGATATCGACTTGCACTTCGCTTCCCCCGTTAGACGGGTGGAGTTGGACGAGGATGGTCCCATTCTCGGGGGTGTAGTGATAGGCGTTATCCACAAGGTTGGCAACGATCTGACGCACGCGTTCCGCGTCGCCGTATACGTACGGCAATTTTTTCGGCGCGTCCAGTGAAAGCGCAATGGGCTTATTCTCTTCCTGCGAGCGCCGCAACACATCGTCGATAACATCCTCCGCCACTTCGCGCAAGTCGAGCGCCTGGGGCGAGAGGGTGACGCGTCCCGATTCGAGGCGGGAAATATCCAGCAGGTCGTTGACGAGAATGTTGAGGCGTTCGGTGTTGCCTTTCACGATCTTTAGGAAGTGCGTCTGGTTCTCGTTCAGCGCGCCCGCCGCCCCCATCAGCAAAACGTCGACATACCCACGGATGGACGTCATGGGTGTGCGCAATTCGTGGCTGACCGTGGCAACGAACTCAGATTTCAAGCGGTCCACTTCCACTTCATGCGTAATGTCACGGAAGATGGAGACCGTTCCCAGAAAATCGTTCTGCAGGATCACCGGGGCAAGATGCACCAAAACGATCAAGCCGTTTTCCAGCGCCAACTGCTCGGCGAATGTTTCGCCCGCGCGGTACGAGGAGGGCGATTCAGACCAGGTGTTGATGGTTTGCATCCATGAAGCGGCAGATTTGCCAAACAAGCCGCCGAACACATCCAGCGTCTGTCCGATCACTTTGCCAGATTCCAAACTCAAAATATCCTCGGCAGATTTATTGAGGAAGGAAATACGATTGTTCGGGTCAGTCACCAGCACGCCATCTGCCACCGCTTCGAGGATGGCTTGCGAACGGCTCGCGTCCTCTTGCTCGCGCCGTAACATGCTCCCAAGTCGTTCCGCCTGGTCGCGGATCAATTCATATAAGCGGGCATTGTTAATGGCAACCGCCACCTGCCCCGCGATGGCTTTTACCAGGCTCAGTATTTCGGCGCTGAAGAAATTAGGCTTGCGGTGATAGACCATAAGCACGCCGATCACATCTTCAGCGACGAGGAGCGGCATGGCAATGGCGCTGCGATGCTCTCGAGCGGTGGTGGCAGTTTTTACCCAACGGTCATCCAGTAACAGGTCATTGACGAGGGCGGGTTCGCGATTCTTGACGATCCAACCTGCCAAGCCTTCGCCGATCTTCAAGGTAAAGCCGCGTCCCTCCGCTGTTACGCGGTCAGACAGATACCCATACCCGGCGCGGTAATGCAACAGGTTGTCCTCGGCGCTGACCAGCATGATGGTGCCTTGTTCCGCGCCAACGGCATCGTTGAGCAAGGCAAGCGTTCGGTTCAGCGCCCGGTCCAGGTCGAGACTGGAGGAAACCTCGGTGAGAATTCGTAACAGTGTTTCGGTGCTTTGTTGTTCGCGTTGTAACTGCGCGGTACGATCGACCACGCGGAGTTCAAGTTCCTCCGCCAGGCGTTGCGTCTCTTTGAATAAACGCCCGTTCTGGATGGCAACCACAGCCTGATTTGCCAGCGTGCTGAGGATTTGCAAATCCTCTTCGGTATAGACGTTCGGCTGGTAACTTTGCGCCGACAGCATCCCCACGGTCTTACCGCCGAGTGTCATCGGCACGGCAAGCACCGAGACGGGTATCTCGGATTTTCCAAGGATCACCGCGCCCAGTTCTTCCACACTTTCCCTGCCGTGTAATAACAGAGGCAAGCCGGTGGAGATGACGTGACCGCTCAACCCCTCCGTGCGAGACAGGCGAATGGACGGCGCCCGGGTGTTTCCATCGATCAGGTACGCGCCATCGATGTCGTTCGTTTCCACATCCAACAGGCTGATCACGAACGATTCGACCGGCATCAACTGTTGCGCGGCTTTATGCACTGCGGTGTAGATTTGTTCGGTGTCGAGGCTTGCCCCAACTTCGTAACTGGCTTTGTTGAGAATCGAGAACCGTTCCGCTGTAAGGACAGTGGATTGGAACAAGCGGGCATTCTCGAGGGCAATGGACGCCTGGTTGGTCAACGTGCGCGCCAACTCCATCTCAGTCACGCTGAATCGGATCGTCTCCCCTTGGTGCACAAACACCAACGCCCGCAGGTTTGCTCCGCTCACCAGTGGAAGGATCAGCAACGCTTTGGTCCGCGAGCCGAGAAAACCGCTTAAGGGAGTCAGATCGGGTTCACTTTCGACTGAATCGGTTGTAAACACGCCCAGAGATTCCTTCAAGCGTTGGAAGATCGGCGCATCGGGAAGTTTGGCTGGCAGTTTCGATTTCGAACGAGGCAGGTCATACTTCAAGACTGCGTTCCCACGTTCGAAGGTAACAACTGAAACGCGAGGCGTCAGCATGGCGCCCAGCAATTCTTCCGCGGTTAATTGGAAGATTCTGCCTTCATCGAGCAGTCCGCTCAAGGCGGAGGAGAAGCGGTTTAGCAAGCCCAGGCGTTCGGAACGCTCGTCCAGTTCGGTGGCGCGGCTGATGCTTTCTTCGAACAGGCGGGCGTTCTCCAGAGCAACGGCGGCTTGCGAGGAAAATGTTCTGCCAACTTGCATATGATCGCGCGTGTAGTAATACGCCTGCCATTTTTCAAGCGCGAGCACGCCGATAACTTCGTTCTTCGAGATCAGGGGCAGTCCCAGCCAGGAGAGGCGAGGGGCTTCGAGCGACGGGAAGCGCGCATCTTGCCGGACGTCGCCGACCAAAATTCCCTGCCCGGTGCGAATCATCTCTTTGAATAACGCGCTGTCTTCCACTGCCACCGTCAACCCGAGGCGGCGCTCGGTATCCGGGAAGCCTTTCGCCGCCGCAACGGTAAGCTTGTCTCTTTCTTTTAGCCACAACGCGGCGGTATCGTAGGGAATGACCGGTTCGAGTTGGTGGAGAAGCGACGCGATCAACTCGTTGCGTTGCAAGCTTGAGGCAAGGGATGTGGCGGCATCGGTGAGTGCCCCGAGTTGCGCGGCGCGTTCCTGCGTGGTGCGCACCAACCGCACGTTTTGGAGAGACAGCCCCACTTGTTGAGAGAGCGAGAGAAGTAAGGCTTCGTCTTCAGGCGTGAAAGCGGCGGGCGTATTGAAGTTATCCAGCACGAGCACACCCACAGGCTGGTCGCCGGATTGGACCGGGATGAACAGGCTGGAGACCGGCAGGCGACCGCCGGTCGCCTGCCGATAGAGCAACTGGCTCTCGGTGGAGAACAAATAATCCCGCGTGAATTGAATTTCGTCCACGCGCAACGCTTTTCGCGACTCAAACACCTGCCCCGGCAGGGATTCGCCGGGGTGATACAAAATACGCTTCATCGTGTCGTTGTCGGCGTAGCCGGAAACCGCGTGCGGGTACAGTTGATTGGTTTGCTCATCCCAAACGAGCACCACACCGGCATGTGCCGAGGGTAACGCGCGGCGCGCGCTATCGAGCAGGGCGCGGACGATCCGGTCAGATTCCAAGCCGCGCAACTGGCGGCTGAAATCGAGGAGCAGGTTCACTTCCTGCAGGCGTTTGCGAGTCTCATTGAGCAGGGAAATGTTTTGAAGGATGACCGAGGTCTGCCGCGCGATCTGGTTATACACTTGCCGGTCTTCACTCGTGAAGGCTGGCATCGGCTCGCGGCTAACCGCCAACATGGCGGCAACCGTGCGTTTATCGATCTTGATCGGAAGGCAAATTGCAGATTTTGCCTGCAAGGCAGTGAGGAGCGGCGTTTCGCGCCACTCGATATTTTCATCGACGTTGGGGATTAAGATCGTCTCTCCGGTTTGCAGGCAGGCGCGAAGCGGGTTTCGTTGCCCAAACAAGGCTTCCGGGTTTGTGGAGCGCGTCACGTTTCCGAGAACGTTCATCAACCGCGGACCTTCGTTCGCCGCCTCGGCGATCATGGCGACAGACATTCCTAATTGCGTAAGGGTTTCACGCCCCAGCGCCTGGAGGGCAGACGACGCGTCAAGCTGGCGGCTGACCGACTCGGTGATCGCCAACCCGGCGCGGACGCGCTGCCCGCGATGGTCGAGGTTGTGAATGGCGATGGTTTGATCGAGGTCTTTGCGCAGGAGGATCGGAAGATCTTTTTGCGTCAGGTTGATGAACCGTTCCTGACGATCAAGCCCAGACCTGAGCGAGTCTACTTTGCCGCGCAGTTCGGTAAATCGTCCGTAATTCAGAATGGCAATGGATGCCTGAGTCGCAAAAATTTCCAACGATTCGATCGTGGCTCGGTCGGGGCGCAATCCGTTGCGTGGCGAGTCAAGGCTGATGATGCCCAACGTGTTCCCTGTTTCATCCACGAGGGGCACGATCAAAAGATCGTCGGGGTCCCATGCGTTTGCGGTTTTCTCCACACCTGAACCGGGGTTGACCGTCACCAAGAGAACATCGCTGGGGATGATCGGCGCCTGATCGACAGGGATGAAATAAGACCGCCCGATCAAGAATTGAGGTTTCAGCATTTGTTGCAAACTTACAAGCGGCTGTTTGCGCGCCATCAGGTCGTTGAGCATTTCTGGCGTGAACCCAACGCCAGTGACACGTTTCAACAACCCAACGTCCGGCTCGAGGACGCTGATGAGCGCCGTTGCGAACGGGGTCGCGTCGCACATGCTGGTCAGGATGGCTCGCAGGGTTTGGTCGAGCGGGTTTTCGAAATTCAAACCGCCCGTTACTTCAGTCAGGCGGGAAAGGGTTTCAGCGCGGCGTCGCAGAACCTCCACGCTTTCGCGTTGTTTTTGGAATCGTTCCACATTGCCAATCGCCACGGCGGCTTGCGAGGCAAGAGTCTGGGCAATCTCGAGGGAGGACGCGTCGAAGAAGGAGGACTGTCCGGAATGGAGATGCATCAACCCGACGGTCTTTTCCTGATTGAGAATTGGCACAATCAGCGCGGAGACAACATCATCGTGGATGGGGTTCTTCCCGTTCTCGGTGTAATCCTCAACCAGTTGCGGTTTGCCTGTCTCGATCACCGTTTGCTCGATGTATGGGAAGTTGGAAGGGAGCGGACAGCCGATGGATAGAGAAATGGACGGAGGAAAAGATGAGACGTTCGAGTCAAACAGCAGGATGGTGCCGCACTCGGCATGAGTGACTCGCAACGCCTCGTCCCGGATCACTTCCAGCAGGGGTTTAAGATCCCGCGTGGTATTTAGTTCGCGGCTGACGCGGGCGAGCGAGGAGAGTTGTTCCACCCGACGGCGCAGGTTCTCATCGGTTTGTGTGGAGCGTGAATTGTCTTCAATCGCGTTTGCCAATTGACCCGCGGCGGCAAGGGCGATCTCAAGATCGTAATTACCGAAGAAATCGGTCTTACGGCTGCCGAGAATCAATTCGCCCAGGCTTTTCTCGCGCACCGCCACAGGGACGATGAGAACGGATTCCATTTGAAGCCGGGAGAACAGGGGCAGATACCCCGACGAAATATTTCGTTCGAGGCTTAATCGCCCGGTACTGATCGGCTTCTGAGTGCCGGCCACCGTGGCGCGATAGGGAACGCCTTCGGCATGAAGCCTCAATAACGGGCTTTTTGCCTCCGTGGAAATACCGACAACCGAATTTTCATGTAGTTGCAATCCGCCGGTCTTTTGGTCTTCGAGGAAAAGCGCCACCAGATCGCACCGAAGCAGGCGCGCCAATTCATCGATGGATAACTGAACGATCTCATCCAGCCCCGCAGTGGACGTGGAGATGTTGGCAATGCGCCGCAAACCATCGGAGCGGATCGCTCGCTGACGGGTGCGCTCCACCAAAAAGGAGTTTTGAATAATTCCCGCCGCCTGGCCAGCTACTGTTTCGATCAGGCGTAATTCCGCTTCCGAAAATTCAACGGACGCCTGCTTGTGATTGGATATTTGCACGAAGCCGACAAATTGATCGCCCGCCACCATCGGCGCCAGCACCGACTCGCGCAAACTGGCGGCTTGGGCGATCGTTTGAAGCCCGAGATCGCTCCATGTCCGGTCATCAGCGGCATTGCGCGCGGAGATCAGCCTGCCCTCGTGAATCACCTTTTCTGCCGGGCTATCGGGTTGGATGGTTGTCCGATAAATCTCGACAATGTGGCGTGGCAAACCTTGAAAGGGAACTTGCCCTTCAAGTGTCCGCTTGTTGGCGTCGTAAAGAAGAAAACCGAGGATATCCACGGCGAACAAGGGAGAAATACTATCGATAAGGCGGCTGATCAGGCTGGCATAATCCTGCGCCACGCCAACAGACTGTGTCAGGTTGACCAAGCCGCTTAATTCTTTTGAACGCCGTATTTCGCTCGCGTACTTCCGCGCGTTTTGTATCCCGAACCCCGCCTGCGAAGAAACGAGCTGTAACAAGTCGAGGTCGTGTTGCCCCAGCGCGCCTGCCGAGAGATGACCGAATTCGAGCGCGCCGATCAGTTCATTATTTGCAAACAGTGGCAAGCCGATGTACGACAACACAGCAGACTTTTCACTCACTTGCGCCAACTCAGGATTTGTAGAGCGGATATCGGGGAGTAGGATCGGGATACGCTTCGAAACCAGGGTCTCGGTCAGCGCGCCAAATTGCGACGCGTAAGCGCGAATCGTTTTCGACGTCCCGGAGGGATCGAGGGTGTAGATGTCGAATAATTTACGCAGTGAGTCCCAAATCTTAATCTCCATCACATCTGCCGGGACAAGATGAGATACATTCAACAAAATGGAATAGATCGTGTTATCCAGATCAAGGCTTTCGGTTACGCCCCTGCCAAAATCCGAGACGATTTTCAGCATGGAGGAATCTGCCAGAGCCGCATCGGCGCTCGCCGCCAGGCTAACCCCCTTCATGGTAATAAACATCAACGGATATGGACCCGGCACTTGATACGATGTCGCTTCCACCAACCTGCCGCCAACAGACAGCCGCTTTTGACCGTGCGCCGCGCAAAGGTTGAGAAAATCCTCCGCGGGTCTTGCCTTGCGAATCAGTTTTTCGAGTTCGGGGAGTTCGTCGGCTCGCAAACCGAACCAATCGCGCGCCAGATCATTAAGATAATCCACCCGCCCGCCTGGCTGGATGGTCACGATCGCTTCAGTTAAGTTTATAGAAGTTGGGATTTCAACCGCAGGAGTTTGCAACCCGCCCGCTTGCACGTTCCCCGGCAATCGGCGAAACCAGAGCGCCACTAGTACCAGAGCCAGCAGTACTGCGGCAATCGCGATCAACCAAAAACTGACATCTAGCCCGACAAGCATATTCCGCCCGGTGTCTTACGCAGATTCCTGCCGGCGCGCTTCCGCCGCAAGTTCGGTAATTTCGCGGATATCCGCAAACGATTGACCGCTCGGCGAAACAACTCCCACAGAAATGGTCATGAACGGCATCTGAATCGTGGAGCCGTCTGCCGCGGGGGCTTGCACAAATCCCTGCTGGCGGTCGATGAAGTTATAGTGCGTTTGCACTTCCTTATTAAAGCGTTCTTTGAGGCGCGCTTTGAGGAGCGGCGCTTTTTCTTCGCGGGTGATGATAATGAAGTTGTCGCCGCCCGCATGACCGATGAAATCGGTGGTGGTGCCGATTTCATCCACCACTTCTCCGATCATCATGGCGGTAAAACGGAGCACATCATCGCCAGCCACAAAGCCATACACATCCTTGAACGGCTCAAACTCATTGACGCGCGCATCCAACAGCGCCCACCCCTTTTCACGGATGATTTCGCGCAGTCGGTTCTCGATCAGCCGTCCCGCCGGGAGACCCGAGCGCGGGTCGGTGAGGCTTTCACGCTCCGCGCGGCGAATGGCGCCCTGCACGCGCAGTTTGAGCTCCTCGATGTCGAACGGCTTGGTGATGTAATCGTCCGCGCCGAGTTCAAGCCCCTGCAGTTTGTCACTGCGCTCATCTTTCTGCGTGAGAAAAATGACAGGGATGTGACTGGTGCGCATGTTCGTGCGCAGGTTGCGACACACCTCATAACCGTCGATATCCGGCAACATAATATCCAGCACGATCAAATGCGGCAGGACATTTTTGGTCTTCTCTAGCGCATCTGAGCCGCGCACGGCAACATCGACTTCGAAATCCATGCCGGCGAAGAAGATCTTCAGCATGTTCCCAATGTCGATATCGTCTTCCACGATCAACAGGCGGGCTTTTCCCATAAGCAGCCTCCAAAATTACGGGTGCGTCGCGAGCAATTTGCGAACGCGTTTCGCATTGCGGCGCACAGTCTCGATTTGTGCCTCAGTGACTTCCTTCTCGAAGGAGCGGAACCCGCTCACGCGGAAGCCATGTTTTTTGCAGACCGCATCGATCTCTTCCACGCGTTCCCTGGTGAGGTGTTTGCCAAGCGTGTAATCCTCGAAGCGACCTTCCAACGTCAGGGCAATCGTCTCTGCCATACAGGCATACGCCTTGCCCGGTGGAAACCCAAAATTAAAATGGAAATCAACGGGTCCTGGCACGTCTACCATTCCTCCGTCTATGACTAATATATCATCTCTCGCCGAGGCGACCATTGCAGAAACATCACGAGGGCGCGCCACATCGCATACCACGCTCCCCGGTTGCAGGTGTTCAGGGCGGATCACATCATGGACCGCGCTCGTCACCGTAAGGATTAATTGCGATTCTGCAAGGGCATCCATCGTGAGACTGACCACGATCTCGCTTCGATACTTCAATTGTAGCCTGTCTCGCAACCCCTCGAGTTTTTCTCGGCTCCTGCCGATCAACACCAGGCGCTCCACTTCACCTGCCAGCAGTTCCGCGCACACACTGCCGATCGCGCCTGTTGCGCCCACCACCGCCGCAGTCGCGCCCGAAAGTGGAATCTCCATCACGCGCGCGGCTTCGCGGATCGCATCCACAGCCACCATCACCGTGTACGAGTCGCCTGTGGTAACCGGCACATCCAGCGCATCCGCTATGGTGATGCCCCCGTCCCCCACCACAGACGTGAACGCGCCCAAGCCGAGCATCTGCGCGCCGAGTTTTTCCGCCAGCCGCCCGGTTTGAATGATCTTGTTGTACACCATTGTCTCCGGCAGTTCCATCATTCGCCGAGGCGTGTACGGGCAGGCAATGAACCAGCCTTTGATCTCCTTGCCTGTCGCCTGCGAGGTGATGCCGGTGATCTCCGAAACATACACCGGCGGGAAAAATGTGGAAAAAAAGTCGATCTGTTTTTCGCTCAGCATTCTTCCAAGAAATGGATATTTTCGACTGACATCCCTTTTGGGGTCAATCGGATGGATAATAAATGCGAAAGTGTCCAAGCAGTTACCAGGATTCTGAAGTTGCTTCGCCGGGGCGGGGGTACATTCTCTTATGCAGGTTGGAGAATTTCAATTTGTGATGATCCGAATCTTCGTAGCGCACATCCTTGTCGATCACGCGTCGGTCTTTCGAAGCGAACAGCACCACATCCGATTCGATCGTGCGCGCCGGGTACACCACCATCCCCGAACCCAACCTGCAATTATGCCCGACCGCGCTACCGATCACCGGACGGTTCGAATAATTGAGTTTTCCCTTGCCATCCAACGCGCGGAGCGGCGCGGGGATCAGGTTGTAATCGGTGAACGTGGAGCCAGCGCCGATGAAGGTGTTGCGCCCCACAACACACATTTGCAAACAGGTATTTTGCGCCACCATGCTGTTATCCATGATGGTGGTCATGAACAGCGCGGCGCGGAACGGAAGAAACGCCCCGTCCCCCACCACCGAGAGCATCAACTGCACATCTTGAGAAATGTTGACGTTGTTGCCGATGATGCAATTTTCGATGACAGACCCGGCGTTGATCGTCACGTTATCGCCGATGGTCGTCGGCCCGTGAATGATAGCGTCGGGATCGATGACGCAATTCTTGCCGACCGTTACGAGTTCGGAAGATTGAAGGATCTGCCTGCCCTCGTACAGCGCTTTACCGAGAATTTTTAGTTTGAACGCGACATCTTCCGCAAGCCGCTTTTCGAAGCGCGCGCCGCGCGAGAACAAGCCATACACCACATCGGCGATGAACACATGCACCCACGAATCGATCGCAATGCAGGCGCGAAGCGGCACTTGAAAGGTAAGATCGCCGCTCTGGTCTGCCATGTAGGTTGGCACATGGTAATACCCAACCTCGCGCGCTTCCAGGTCGATGATGAGCGGTTCCACATCCGCGACAGGACCGCGCGGGTAATACCACAGATCGGCGAGGAAGGCGCTACCCGCAGGGGAATACGAAGAGGAAAGCGGCAGGGCGTGCTCGCGAAAGGCTGGGTCTTCAGCCGAAAACGCGGCGCGGACGGGTCGTCCCTTTTTACGGGCAGTGGCAAGGAACGCCTTGATATACGCATCATCAAAGAACAAATTATCGCGATACACGATGGTCTCTTCGCGCTCGAGCGGCATCCGCTGTCCGGGCGCAAGTTCGATCTCGCGCGTGGTATAAGGCGCAAGCGCGTTTCGCTGATGCAACCACAGCGGCACATTTTGGATGCGCAGGTCGCGCGCCGGCTCGTTGAACGGCGTGATGAGTGTCTTTTCGGTGAAAATGATCTTGAGCATACCGATGGCAATTATTCCACAGAATTGCAAAAATCGGGGCGCGCTGTCCCTTTCTCTTCGTTACAAGATTGTTTGGAAAATTAGGGCTCCCGCCTGATTACCTTACACAATGGTTTTGGGACGCAGATAAACGCTGATTTCGCTGATTCAAAAAGAGAAAATCTGCGTTTTCAGCGTGAATCAGCGTCCTGATTTTGAAAGTGTAAGGTAATCAAGGCTCCCGTTATTTGTTTGACCTCTTGCATCAGTATCTCCCACGCAGCCACAAAGCGCGCAGAGACCCTTGAGAAATACGCTTTTTCTCCGTGTTCTCGGTGGCAATAAAGCCTTTCGCAAGAGGACTATTAATCTTTTCAAAAATAATCGCGCAGGCTCTAGCGTTTTTGACGGGAAACGCTTTTGCAAACACAAAGGCTTGCATTGACGGTTCGTCTTTCGCTCACCGTGTCGAAATGACACGACGGTCACAAAGGAAAAAACCAAGGAATCCAGACTTTTTCCCCACTTTGTGTACCTTGTGTCCTTCGTGGTGAAGCTCTGTCCCGTTAATTACGGGAGACCCATCGCGCACAAACCAAAACACCAAGACGCGGAGGAAGCCATTAAGAAGAGGGTGTAATAATTTCATTGCGCGTTTATTATCGAAGTCCCTGTTTGGTACAATCCCCCGCATGTTTCGCCGCGTAAAACAAGTCATTTTCCCATTACTCATTACTGCTCTTCTTTACTCTTGTTCCCCCTCTGGAATCACCCCCTACCCCACCTACGATCCCTTCGCGCCGGTCACCGGGCAGGCAGTCACACCCGCGCCGCCCCAACCCGGCGAGATCATCCAGCCCACGAAAACACCATCGGGACCAACGCCCACGCGCGCGCCACTCTCAGTGACGATTCCCACGCGCAACCCAAACTCATCCTTCACCGCGCCAACGCCAGATGCGCCTCATGCGCTCCCACCGCCGCGTGAATTTGTCGATCAGTACACGGTTCAAGCCGGGGACTCTTTGGGAAGCATCTCCAAAACATACGGCATCTCGCTCGAAGCATTGATGCAGGCAAACGGGTTAAATGAAACAACTATGTTATCTGTTGGGCAGGTGGTCAACATCCCGCCCGTCGTCACCGATCCGATCCCCGGTTCGGGGTTCAAATTGATCCCCGATTCAGAGTTAATCTACGGTCCCGCCGCCATTGCATTCGACCTCGACGCCTACCTCAAAAGCAAAGGCGGCTATCTCGGCAATTATGTGCAGGACGTCAACGGAACCTACCTGAGCGGCTCGCAAATTATTCTGCGCGTCGCCCAAAATTACTCCGTCAACCCGCGCCTGCTCGTGGCGCTCCTCGAATACCGCAGCGGATGGGTCACCAATCCCGTGCCATCGAACATCGATTACCCACTGGGCAATTATGATGAATATTATGCGGGGCTATACCGCCAAACCGCCTGGGCGGCTGATAATTTAAATCGCGGCTATTACTCATGGCGCGTCAACGCGCTCGGCGCGCTTCCGCTCAACGACGGAACCTACGCGCCCATGGACCCAACCATCAATGCGGGCACAGCCGCCCTGCAATATTTCTTCTCGCTCTTCAACGATCGCGCCACATGGGACTTCGACGTAAGCCAGCCTGGCTTTTATCAAACGTATAACCTGTTGTTCGGCTTTCCCTTCGACTACGATATCGCTTCGCTCCTCCCAGTGAATTTGACTCAGCCACCCATGCAACTCCCCTTCCCCCCCGGCGCGACGTGGTCATTCACCGGCGGACCGCACGGCGGCTGGGATAGCGGCTCAGCCTGGGGCGCATTAGACTTTGCCCCGCCGGGTGAAGCCGCGGGATGCGCGCAAAGCGAAGCGTGGGTTGTGGCAGTTGCGGATGGATACATCGTCCGCGCGAGCGACGGCGCCGTGGTACAGGATCTGGATAACGACGGCTACGAACAAACCGGGTGGACGGTTCTCTACATGCACATCGAAACGCGCGACCGTGTTCACCCCGGCGCCTACGTGTACGCCGGCGAGATCATCGGGCATCCTTCCTGCGAGGGCGGCATCTCGAACGCGACGCACCTCCACCTGGCGCGCAAATACAACGGCGAATGGATTCCCGCCGATGGGAATCTCCCGTTCAACCTCGATGGTTGGGTCTCCAGCGGCGATGGCGTTTTATACAACGGCTGGCTCACGCGCGGCACAACCGTCCTACAAGCGGAAGAGGGTGTCTTCGATGGCGTGAATCAAATTTCGAGGTAACCCCCCCAAGGATCGCAACCTTTTGCAGATTAACAATTTAGGTAACTACTCAGACCTGTCGTTGCGAGGAGGGCTCTTGCTCGCCTGCCCCGATGTTTTTTCGGGGTCCCGACGCCTGTCCTGAGCCTGTCGAAGGGAAGCAACCTCCCGGCATGGGGAGACTGCTTCGGCAAAACCAAGAGCGCCTCGCAGCGACATGTTCGAGGCTGAGTAGTTACCAATAGGCGGTTTATGACCGCCGTATTTGCCAGCGAAGCGACGGTCACACGCGCGCCTGCGGCTCAGCGCAGGCAGACCGTCTTAGAGCGGTAAAAGCGAAAGCCCTATTTTGAAAAGAACAACAGGTTGCCTTGAACAGCAAGACATTTTTCGCGCAGTGCCGTAAGGCTGATTTAAACACGCGTTCTTAGGGCGATTTAACCATCAAAGGTATAATCCCCATCGTGAAACGCTCGCTCATCATTCTGACTCTGACAACCGTTATACTTTCGTCATGCCGGGGAAACTCCTCATCGCTCTGGGGGCAATACCAAACTCCCACTCCCATCGGCGGGACCACTGTCGATCAGGCGCCAGTCTTTGAAGCCCTGCCGGCGCTGACAACAACCCCAACGACTCCGCCTCCCGCATTAACCGCAACGCCGACCTCCCTGCTGAGTTCGTTCGTCACGCAGTCTGTAGCCACCTCCACGCCGACTACATTTTTAACTCCCACACAAGCGGGCGCGACCATTTTGTATTACTCCCAGAATGGCGATTGGCTCCCCGCTGTGGCGAGCAGATTTCAAGTGGAAGCGAACGAGATCACATCCCCGAAGATTCTTCCCACCGACGGAATCCTCGACACCGGCACCCTGCTCATCATCCCGGAACGCCGCGACACAACGGCGCAATATACGTCGCCAGCCCAACTCATCCCCGATAGTGAAATTATTTTTTCGATCAGCGCTGTGGACTTTGACGTCGCCAGGTATGTGCAGAGCGCCGGCGGATATTTATCCACCTACCGCGAATATCTCGGCTCGACCGGTTGGATGACCGGCGCCGCCGCCCTCAAACGCTCGGCGCTTGAAAATTCGATCAACCCGCGCCTCCTGCTTGCCATTCTCGATTATGAGGCGCAATGGGTGCGCGGCGCGCCGCCCGATGACTTCCACAAATCCTACCCGCTTGGCTACGAAAACTTTCGTAACAAGGGCATGTTCCTGCAATTCGGCTGGGCGATCAACCAACTCTCCACGGGGTACTACGGCTGGCGGAACGGGAAACTCACGCAGATTACGTTCAACGATGGAACCAGGTACCAACTCGATCCGTCTTTGAACGCCGGCACGGTCGCCATCATGTATTACTTCTCGAAACAGCACAGCCTCAACGAGTGGCTGAGGATCATGGATCCGAACAGCGGGTTCGCCTCGTTCTACGCCAGGATGTTTGGCGACCCATGGTCGCGTTCCACAGGCGCGGGGTCGATCTATCCGCCCAGCCTCTCACAGCCGGTGATGACCCTGCCTTTTGAAATGAACACCGAATGGGCATACACCGGCGGACCGCATAGCGCATGGGGCGATGAGGGCGCGCTTGCGGCTGTCGACTTCGCCCCCTCCACCGCCAAAAGCGGATGCGCCGTGTCTGACTCGTGGGTGCTTGCGATGGCGCCGGGCTTGGTCGTGCGCTCGGGGAACGGCATTGTCGTCATCGACCTCGACGGCGACGGGCACGAACAAACCGGCTGGAACATCATGTACCTGCACGTGGCAAACAAGGGACGGGTGGCATTGGGCACATGGGTGGATCAAAACGACCACATCGGTCACCCTTCGTGCGAAGGCGGCATCTCCACCGGCACGCATACCCACGTGGCGAGGAAATACAACGGCGAGTGGGTCATTGCCGATGGCGGTATTCCCTGGGTGTTGAGCGGCTGGACGGTGATCGCCGGCGATAAAGCCTACCTCGGCAAACTCATCAACGGCAATCGCATCGTCACTGCGGATGTATACGGTCAATCGAAATCGCTGATCGTTCGGGAAGACGATGATTGAGAATCTTCTTAACCACAAAACACACAAAGGGAACGAAGGAAAACAGAACCTGAGACCTCTCCTTGCAAACTTTGTGACCTTCCCATCCCGCTCGATGCAAGCCATCATTTTCAAATCAAGTTTAATTCTTTCAATTCTCCTTGCCTCCTGCGCCCCGCGCGAACCGAACACCGCCGTCCAAAACATCATCACCCCGCTCGCGCCGACGACAATCCCCTTGCCGACATCGGGCAGACCCCAATACCAACCCGGCGAACTGGTAGAGTACACCGCCCAAAACGGAGACAACCTCCCCGCGCTGGCAAAGCGCTTCAACACAACTGTGGATGAAATCTTCGACGCGAATCCCATCATCCCGCGCGACGCGACCACCATGCCCGTCGGCCTGCCGATGAATATTCCCATTTACTATCTTCCGTTATGGGGAACCGAATTCCAAAGCCTCCCCGACCATGCCTTTGTAAACGGACCCGCGCAGATCGGATTCAGCGCCAGCGCGTTCGTGTCTGCCACCAACGGCTGGCTCAAAGACTATCGCGCCTACGCGGGCGGCAAGAATCGCACCGGCGCCGAACTGGTGGAGTATGTCGCCATCAATTACAGCATCAGCCCGCGCTTACTGCTTGCCCTGCTCGAATATCAAACCGGCGCGCTCACCCAACCCGAACCGCCCGACGAAAAATACCTGCTCGGGTTTCGCCGCGCGTTTTACGACACGCCCTACCTGCAACTGGTCATAGCGGCAAATATCCTCAACAACGGATATTACGGCTGGCGCAACGGCTCGCTCGTTGAATTTGAACTGACAGATCGATCGCTCACACGACCCGACCCCTGGCAAAACGCGGGATCGGTGGCGCTTCAATATTATTTTTCGCGATTGCAGTCCGGGGATGCCTACCTCGCTTCCATCGGACGGGACGGTTTGGCTCGCGCCTATCAAACTTTTTTCGGCAACCCCTGGCTCGACTCGCCCATCGTCATCCCCGGCAGTCTTCACCAACCGGAGTTGCGCTTCCCGTTCCTTGCCGGTCACGTGTGGGCATACACCAGCGGACCTCACACCGGCTGGGGCACCGGTCAACCCTTCGCCGCGCTCGATTTCGCACCGGCATCGGATACCTCCGGCTGTTACACCGTTGCGCGAGACATCCATGCCACGGCAATGGCAGACGGGCTCATCGTTCGCGCGGATGTGGATGGCGTGATCATCGATCTCGACAAAGACGGCGATGAACGCACAGGCTGGGCTTTGTATTACCTGCACACCGCCACCGATTCGCGCGTTACCGTAGGGACAGAAGTGCAAGCGGGCGACCCGATTGGTTATCCCTCCTGCGAGGGCGGCTCATCAACCGGAACTCACGTGCACGTTGCCCGCAAATACAACGGCGAATGGATTTCCGCCAGCGGCGCGCTGGCGTTCAACCTCGAAGGCTGGGTTGCCGGCGGAGAGGAACGCGAAGGCGCGCTCACTCGCGGCGGCGCAACCATCACGGCGTGCGAATGTTCCGATTTTAGGACAAGGGTGGAATCGGGCGTGAGGTGAGTTAATCCACCAACATGGTGTTTTGCCATACGCCCTGATGGATCAACCGCTTCTCTTCCCCCGCGTCTTCATAAATTTCATACTTCAATTCCATCGGGAATACCTGTTCGAGCATCGCGCTGGCGGGGCAATATTTCGTCGCAGTCAATTCAATCGAACGGATGACGGCGGCTTCCTCGATCTCATGCCCCGTAACGATAAATGTGATTTCAGCGCGGGTAAACACTTTTGGAAAATCTGGCGAACGCGGGCCGTCAAACGTCACCTCAAACGCGGTGACGTGTTGGCGCTTCTTCTGCAACACGGAAATAATATCCATCGCCTGGCAACCGATCAACCCCAGCGCGATCATCTCCATCGGGCGGACTCCGCTGTCACTGCCGCCCAAAGCCGACTCAGCGTCCATTTGAATCGGAAAGCCCGAAGGACCCAAGCCGGTAAATGTCATTACGCCTTCCCAGTTGACCGAAGCCTTCATTTATTCCTCCGCGATGATCGGTGTCACATATTTTTCGAGCGCGCGCTTCTCGATACCCCCCAACCACTGCAAGCGGACTGTGCCGTTGCGGTCGATGACATACGAGGAGGGAAGCCCAAGCGTTTTGAATGCCTGCTCCGTTGCGATATACGTTGGGTCGAGCCAAACGGGAAATGTCAATTCGAAGTCTTTCACAAACTGAAGCACGTCTTCGGTCGGGTCGCCGTCGTTGACCGCGATGATTGTAAAGCCATCGTCCCTACGTTTTTCGTAATATGCTTGCAAGGCGGGCATTTCCTCTTTGCACGGCTGGCACCATGTTGCCCACAAGTTGACGAGGATCACCTGCCCGCGATACTCTGCGAGGGAATGGGAAGCGCCTTCCGCGTCGGTGAGAGTCAACTCGGGGGCGGGATAATTTACCGCAGCCGGGACAACCGTAACGTCGGCGCGAGGCGGGATGTTTCGATACAGATAAAAAGCGGAGGCGGCGATGAGGGCGAGTCCCAATCCGATGAGGAGGAATGGAATGGTGTTTTGAAAATTTCGTGAAGGTTGAATCTCGGTCATGGTTTCGGCAAGTATACCCTGCCGACCAGAGCCGGAAACAAATTCAGGAAGAATGTCATGCAAAATATGATGTTTGCCACTGGAAAGGATTCGTCTGCCCTGATTAATATGTTTGGATGGATTTTGATCTGCATCGCTTGCCGGTATTTGGGGATCTGCGCGAGGAAAACCTCAAGGTATTGGAGGCGCTCCTGGAAACGATCTCTTGCCCCACCGGTGATTTCGTCATCCGGCAGGATTCGCCTGCCGAGTATCTGTATATCATTCTCAGCGGCAAAGTTCAGATCTCTTTCAAGCCGTATGATGGAGTGCCCATTACGATCTCTCACGTGGAACCGGGCGGGCTGTTCGGCTGGTCGGCTTTGATCGGAAGCGAGAGATACACCTCGTCGGTGATCGTTATCGAGCCGTTGAGGGCGTTGCGGATACGCGGGGATGAATTAAGGAAATTAACAAGGAAAAACCCCGAAGCGGGACAGGAAATTTTGAACAGCCTTGCCGATGCGATTTCGACGCGCTGGAAGGATGCGCGCGAACAGGTTAAGTTGATGCTTGAAAATGGGATGAGGTAGGGCGGGATCGTTGTTCTACTCAAAATTAATCGCGCAATAAATCTAACCACTGAGACACGAGACACAGAGAAAAATAATAGAAAGCTCTGATTACCTTACACAATGGTTTTGGGACGCAGATAAACGCTGATTTCGCTGATTCAAAAAGAAAAAATCTGCGTTTTCAGCGTGAATCAGCGTCCTGATTTTGAAAGTGTAAGGTAAT
>Ga0138256_10000455_pt1 | contig 44853 bp, 37 predicted proteins | sample KNB2016incub_MG_FD_105486 | JGI IMG/M metagenome (GOLD analysis project Ga0138256, IMG submission 105486) | Active sludge microbial communities from wastewater in Klosterneuburg, Austria - KNB2014incub_MG | ecosystem: Engineered > WWTP > Activated sludge > Unclassified | place: Austria... | reverse complement strand
AATAATTATGTATGTAAAAAGCAAGATGCTCCATCGGCAAGTTATTTTGAATGGACGGGACTGTTTTTTTTATCAATTGTAACACATCCACTTTTAGATGCTTTTACAACCTTTGGAACTCAACTTTTTTGGCCATTCTCAAATTATAGAGTTGCCATATCTAATATTGCTATTCTGGATCCAATCTATACACTTCCTTTTTTGGGAACAGTAATTGCTTGTGGGTTTTTTGATAAATCCGATCGAAGGCGTTCTCAAATTAACTGGATTGGAATTTGTGTTAGCTCAGCATATATGATGGGTACATTAATTACTAAAAATCATGTAGACCAAGTTATGAAAATGAGTCTTGAAAAACAGCATATCCAAGTTGACCAATCAATGTCTTGTCCAACCATTTTAAACAACATCTTATGGTTTGCGATTGCAAAAAAAGATACTAGTTACTATTGTGGGTATTATTCCATTTTTGACAAAGAAGCTAAAATAGATTCGCTGTACAGAATTGATCAGAATAAAAAATTATTAGCTCCTTATATTCAACAAAAAAGTCTTCAAATACTAACTTGGTTCAGTGCTGATTATTATAATGCCATAGAGATGGGTAATGATAAAATACAGTATAATGATTTGCGTTATGGAACATTTTCATTTCGTTTCGATCGACCAAAAGATTATATCTTTCACTTTAATTTAGTCAAAATAGGTAATGAATTACAAGTAAGTTCAGAACGAGAAAGACCAGTTCAATCCAGAGCTGAATTAATCCAATTTTGGAACAGAATCAAAGGATATAAAATGAAGAAATAATTTGTAAAAATAATATAGTAGATTTATTTAAATACCCAATTATTAATTTGTTGAAAATAATACATTGGAGTTCTTGGTTTATTTTAGAATATTTTTTCAAGTAATTATCTAAAAATATTTCTTTAATTCTCAATTATTGTCAAATACTTATTCTATCTGCATAAAGGAACAATTCTAAAATCTTCAATTAAATCTTAAAATATCACTTTTAATTTTTAATAAGGTTTCATGTTTTAATGCTCCTAAATAATTTCAAAATTTTTTAAACATTAATCTAGTTGAACATTCATTGAATTGTAAACGAAATCTATAAATGACCGTCTACTTTAATTAAGCTTTTTTGGAGTTATTAATTATTGTTCACTAATTACTAAAACCATTATTCATATTTCTTGTTCTTCTTTAATCTTTAAATAATTATTCTGTATGCCATTAAATATTCCTGAAAGTTCTGATCCAAGAATCGTTATTGTTGGAGCTGGTTTTGCTGGATTTTGTTTGGCTAAAAAACTATCAGGAAAAGGATTTCAAATTGTTTTGTTAGATAGGAATAATTATCATCAATTTCAACCGCTTTATTATCAAGTTGCTATGTCTGGATTAGAACCCAGTTCTATCTGTTTTCCGTTGCGGAGAAGTTTTCAAAATGAAAAAGATTTTTTTGTTAGAGTTGCTGAGGTGAGCAGAATTATCCCAGAGCAAAAACAAATTGAATCGAGTATGGGAGTTATTCGATATGATATTTTAGTATTAGCGATGGGGGCTAAAACAAATTATTATGATAATAAAAATTTTGAAAGGAATACGATTCCACTTAAGTCAGTAGCTGAATCATTATTTTTAAGAAACTGTATACTTCGAGATTTAGAGACGGCGGTAATGTCATCTGCTGGTACTGATATATCTCCACTTTTAGATATTGTGATTGTGGGTGGAGGACCTACTGGAGTAGAATTAGCTGGTGCCTTAGCAGAAATGAAATTACATATTTTACCAAAAGATTACCCTGATTTGGATTCATCACAGATGAATATTCATTTAGTGAGTAGTCCTGATCGATTGCTTGCAAATATGTCTGCTCCTTCTTCTGAAAAAGCAAAGCAATATTTAATTCATCTAGGTGTTCATTTACACTTATCTCAACGTGTTCAAAAAATAGATGATGGCTTAGTGTACTTACAAAATGGAGAAATTCTCAAAGCAAACAAAGTTATTTGGGCAGCTGGTGTTGTGGCAGCGACTATTCCTGGAATTCCATCTGAGAGTATAACAATTGGTGGTAGAATTGAGGTCAATCAATTTTGTCAGGTTATAGGAGATACAAATATTTACGCCATTGGCGATATTGCCTGCATGAAAACAGATACTTATCCTGACGGTCATCCTCAAGTAGCTCCTGGTGCACTTCAACAAGCAACTTGGTTGGCTGCACATTTAAAATCAAAAGGTACTAAAACAATTGGCTTTAAATATTTCGATAAAGGTAATATGGCAACAGTTGGAAGGCATAAAGCAGTAGTAGATTTTAAAAAGTATCACTTTAGTGGATTTGTTGCCTGGATAGTATGGCTTTTTGTACACATATATTATTTAATAGGTGTTAAGAATAAGTTGATTGTTATGCTGAATTGGGTTTGGGGTTATTTATTTTATGACCAAGCTTTGCGTTTACTGATAACACCTAAAAAGGAAACACATGATTTAGATTAAGCTCAATTCTCAGATTAATTTCTAATTTTGCAAAATTAAAAGGTGCATAGAATCAAACAATATTTGGATCTAAATCCGGTTAACTAATATTATAAAAATGAAAGGAATTATTTTAGCGGGAGGCCAGGGCACACGACTCTATCCTTTGACTTTAGCGATGAGTAAACAACTCATGCCTATATATGACAAACCAATGATCTACTATCCATTATCGACCCTTATGTTGGCTGGTATTAAGGATATATTGATTATTTCTACACCACGAGATTTACCCATGTTTGAAGCATTATTAGGTGATGGTTCTCAAATTGGTATATCGATTGTTTACAAAGAACAAGCTGTAGCAAATGGATTAGCCCAGGCTTTTGTGATTGGAAAAGAATTTATAGGAAATGATTCCGTTTGTCTTATTTTAGGAGATAATTTATTCTATGGTCATAAGGTACCGGATCTGCTTCGAGAAAGCACCAATCCGGATGGCGGAATAGTTTTTGCTTACCCTGTTGCAGATCCGGAAAGATATGGTGTGGTCGAGTTTGATGGAGACCTAAATGCCAAATCTATTGAAGAAAAACCATCAAATCCTAAGTCAAACTTTGCAGTACCGGGAATTTACTTTTATGACAATCAAGTCATTTCTATAGCTGAGCAATTAAAACCTTCACCTAGAGGTGAATATGAAATTACAGATGTCAATTTACATTATTTGAAATTAGGAAAACTTAAGGTTGGAGTTTTGGGAAGAGGAGTTGCTTGGTTGGATACGGGAACTCATGAATCGTTAATGCAGGCATCCCAATTCATCCAAGTTATTGAGGAGCGTCAAGGACTTAAAATTGGTTGTATTGAGGAGGTGGCCTATCTTATGAACTATATAGATCGTGAAGGTCTTAGTCGTGAAGCCGAAAAACTTAAAAAAAGTATTTATGGTGAATATTTAATGAAGCTCTTAAGAATGACATAATCGTCGGTTGCTTTGAACCTATTATCAAAGAAAACTTAACTGCTTATTGCAACAAAATTTGACCCTTAAACGTTTATTTGCACAATCAAACTATAAATTATGTACCCGATAGAATTAGTCCGCCCAATGTCTCAAGAACTTGAGCAAATTGGATTTGAGAGTTTACAATCTGCCGAAAAAGTTACTGAAAGGATGAATGATAAAACAGGCACAACACTGCTTGTCGTTAATTCTGTTTGTGGGTGTGCTGCTGCTTACGCGAGACCTGGCGTACGTATATCATTAGAAAACGAAGCTAAGCCAGACAAATTGGTTACTGTTTTTGCAGGTGTTGATACGGTCGCAACTGCAAAAGCAAGAGAATTTCTATTGCCATATCCGCCGTCATCTCCTTGTATTGCTTTATTTAAAGATGGTAGGCTCGTTCATATGTTAGAAAGACATCATATTGAAGGCAGATCCGCTCAAATGATTGCTGACAATTTGAAAACCGCATTTTCCATGTATTGTAATTAAAATTAATGAAAGCCTTACTCAGTTTTACTTTTATCTTTTTATTTTCTATTGATTATAATTATTCCCGCTCATTCTTAAATGATTCTTTAATTCAATATAAACCTATATATACAAATAAGGAGTATAAAAAAGAAAAAAAAGATATTAAGGCTTTTGAAAAAACCATCAAGGCCTATGAAAAATCTATTTCATCTCATAATATTGATTTGATTAACGTGCACTTGGCAAATCTCAAATCAGTTATGATGAAAGAATCAAATGAACTTAATGGTAGAATTACAGCAAGAACAAAACGCACCAGGCCTGCAAAACAGATAGTTGACACACTAAATAATCCTGAGCTTCCAAAAGGTTATAACCCATCCATAGAGGGTCAAATTATCAATACAACAAAATCTGAAATATTAGAAAAACGATCTGAAACTGAAATATTAATCAAATACAGTAAAGTACTTAATAAGGAAAATCAAATCATACGTAAACTTGGTAATATTTCTGAAGTTAATTCTGATACTCCATCCAGTTCTTTTGAAGAAATATTAAAAGATGCTAAGGAATTCAAAGAATTAATGAAAAGTGAATTATATAACATGAGTTTTGAAAAAGGAAAAAAGAAATCAAAATAAAGAACGCTGTCCTTTTTAATAAAATACTTATTTGAATATACGCACACATTTTTATTAAGATATTCTTTATTGAAAACCATCCACAATTTCACATTATTTTAGGTATTTAATAAATTACATTCAAATCTTTGTTTTGTATTAACATCAAATATTAATAAAACAAAATAATTGATTACTTTAGTCGCTGAAATCAATATCTGAATCATGCGAAAGAAACAATTAACCGATCATATAGAATGGAATAAAGTTTGGAATATTCCGAATCAATTTCAAATCATACTAGGAATTATATTTGCTGTCTTAGCCATGAAGGGATTTCTTATTCCAAATCGGTTTTTAGATGGGGGAATTACTGGGATTTCGATCTTGTTACATGAGTTATTTCATATTAATATTAGTTTTTTAGTAATCTGCTTGAATGGTATCTTCATATATCTGGGATACAGGTGGATTGGCAAAACCTTTGCTGTCCATACAGCAATCGCAGTCATTCTATTATCAATAGGTTTACTGTTTGTTGAGATAAATCCCATTACAAGTGACAAATTATTGATAGCCATTTTTGGAGGTATATTAATGGGAACAGGCGTAGGTTTAGTAATTAGGGGTGGCGGTGTTATTGATGGTGCAGAGGTTATAGCAGTATTTACAAAAAGAAAAATTGGATTTTCAAATAGCGAAATAATTATGTTATTTAATATCATGATATTCTCTGTAGCAGCTATTGAATTTGGCATTGAAACAGCGATGTATTCGATTATCACATATTTCACAGCATCTAAAGCAACGCATTATGTAGTGTATGGAATTGAAGAATATACATCTATTAATATTGTATCCACTAAACACGAGGAGGTAAAAAATCTCCTTGCTAATGTAATGGGTAAAGGAATTACCGTTTACAAAGGAGAGCGTGGATATTTACCAGGTAGTTATAGTATTAAAGCTGATTGCGAAATCATTGTTACCATAGTTACCCGATTAGAAATAAAACAAATTGAAGATGCCGTGATATTATTAGATCCTAAAGCTTTCATCTATATTCAAAGTATCAAGGAAGCAACTGGTGGTATTTTAAAAGTAAGATACGATGCAAAATAGGCTTGCTATGATTGAATTTGTTAAACAATTATTATTAGACAAATTACCAGTTAATTATTACTATCACAATTTCACTCATGCACAATATGTTTTAAAAAAAACCACTGAAATTGGAATACAAGAAAACTGTTCAAAAAATGATTTATCTCTATTAAAAACAGCAGCACTTTGGCATGATGTAGGATTTATTAATAAGAATATTGGTCACGAAGAAGAAGGATGCTTAATCGTTAAAAAATATTTACCTGATTACAGTTACACTAATTCTGAAATTGAAATAATTTGTGGTTTAATAATGGCAACTAAAATTCCCCAATCTCCCAACACAAAATTAGAACAAATTATTGCAGATGCAGATTTAGCTTATTTAGGTGCCAGGGGTGCTCATTCAAAAGCTAAGCTCCTATTTAAAGAGATGCAAAGTTTAAATCCAACATTATCTGAAGAAGAATTTATTGATATTCAAATTTCTTTTCTTCAAAATCACCGCTACTTCACATCGTATTGTCAAAATAAAACTACCATAGGTAAATTAGAGTACCTTAAGTCATTAATGATTAAAATGCCATCATATAAATTGGCTTTAAAATAAAGTTTTGATAATTTTAGTTATTTTATAGTATATTTTTTTACGGTAATATTAATACTCCATGCAACATTTAAAGTATTCATATATTTATCCCTTCCAATGATTATTTAATTGATCAAATTAAATAAACGGCTTCTTATTAAACCAATAATTTCATGGAAATGAGATTTTTGGTTCCTAATTAAATTAGAAAAGGTCTGTGTTTAGAGCAGCACCTTTTCTAAAATAATATTCTTTACAAATATTTGTTATCTCGATTTTTATATACCAAATAATAAACAGATTTATTTTAAATATCTTTTAGGCCCTCTTTTATTATTTGAAAATCCATTTGTATTTGTATCTCTTAACTGATGTAAGGATTCTTTTTTATGATACACTTGATAATTTTCATGACCTTTTCTTACGGCCTTCACTTCCCAATCAAATGAAAAATTGCCACGCTTTCCTTGTAATTCTTTCACTTTAAAACCTGTAGTTAGTTTTTCAACAACTGCTATACCATAAGTATCCGCATATGCTGGTGTAAGTTGAACAGTTAATGAGGCCATATTAGCAACTTTAATAAAATGATCTGAAAATGGAATAAATACCTCTCCATCGCTTAGCGTTCCAGTTCCTCGCTCATAAGCAGCTGCCTCTGGCCCTTCAATACAAGCATACCAAATTTCTTGATCTATTTCATCAGGATCTTGTATTCGAAAACTTTTTATGTCACCAAACACAACGCCTTGTCCAAAAGAGTTTAAGTACATTCCAGCAGATTCTGCTCCGGCTCCATCTCCAATTCCCAAAAAAGGATAATTTGGGCCTACATTAGAATAACCTGCATATACATTAAGCTCATTTGTAGTACCATTTATTAAATACATTTCTCCTGTATTATTAGATGCACTTAACTCAACAACATCAACGCTTTTTGTTCCTTTAGTCGATAGTAAATTCAATGATGGTCTAGTTTGATCCGAAGTTTTTGTTGTAAAACTCATTCTCTCTTTTCCATATCTGTCAAATAAAAAGATTTCACCCCCAAATTGACTTTCAGATTCCATTGCAATGATATCATTTTTGCCTCTATAAAAATAAAACGTAGAATCTTCCAAATAAACGCCATCATATTCTACAGGTGAATCTTTAGATTTTCTATAAATTTCGAAATCATGTTCAGTTAAATAAGAATACCGATCCGGAGACTTTCTTTGAAAACCTATACCATATGGATCGAGAGTTGATCCGACTTGGCTGAGTGCAGGATCCCTGTTAAAAAACTTTAGGTTAGAGTAATACGAATTAATTCCAACTGAATTATATGACATTAATGTATCTGTATTTTTAAAAGCTGTAAAAGTACTCGGTGAAGCGATGGAATGTAAACGATTTAGACCAACCATACCACTTTGATTGATTCCATTTGGAGACACAATAATACTATCTGTACCAAGAGCCGAGATAAGTTGACTTTGAGACCAGACTGCCGCATTTGCTGTAAAGATCTTTTTAACATTTGTTGGGTCTTCTAGTATTATATCTGTTCCAGATTTTTTCCAAACTGAACTTGTTGGACCAGAATTAAATGGCATATGTTTCCATTCTCCTTGTGAAAATACCATCACATCTCCTGAATCTGGATTGTTTAAAGCCAATGGAAAACCATTTAATTTGACAACCTTAGGTGCGGGATATGTACCAGATAAATCTCCATTTGCAGTGCTATTGATAGTTAGATCATTTGATGGATCTGTATCCACCATTCCAGGGATCCATTGTGAACCATTCCACACTAATGCTTGTCCAATATTTGGTGTAATATCTTGAATATTACGACCTTGAATAGCTATTACTTTTGGGTTTGGTAAAGCTCCAAATAGATCACCTCCCACACTCGACCCAACCTTCAAATCATCCGAAGGATCCGGATCACCTGTATTTGTTATTTTATTTCCATCCACTTGAATTCCTGAACCAGCCTCAAGTTTTGTCTTTTCTGAAAATAATGCATATGGGACACTTAAAAAAGGGCTTACACTTACAAGTTCATAATTAATACCTCCATTGGGATCTATTTCTGTCTTTAAATAATAACTTCCATCAGCCCAATTTACTTCATTAAATTTTCCTTGCACAGGAAAACCGTATCCTATAAGAACATTGGTTAATCCAAATTCATTCGTAATGGTACGGTGTTCTTCTGAAAAAACTAAGGTTCCTGCAGCACCTCCTTTTAATATACTAAAACGAATATTCACATTTTTATTAACTATTGGTTTACCCAAATTATCTCTAATGATTGTTTGAAAATTTAATCCATTTGGGGCTTGTGAATATACGTTATTGATAACCATTCCCACGATAATTACCAACCATATACAATTCCATTTAAACATACTCTTTATCATTAGTTTAATTTTAGTTAGATTTTAATATATATTTATAAACTCGACTACATCAAAAATTAAAAGGTTGATAGTGATCAATTCATTTTTTTCTATTCATTATAACTTTATAAAATAAGTAATAAATTCCTCTTCAGAGTTGCACTTTACTTTTAATAAATATACACCAGTTTTTAGATGTCCGACTGAAATATGATTCTTCCAAATGTTATTGCTGGAAATATAAAATCCGTCCACAGAAAATAAAGTATAAGAACAATATTCATCCAATTCAGGATAGCAGGTTAATTCTTCATCAACAGGATTTGGAAAAACGGTTAATTTTTGGAATTGTAAATCCCTGACTTTTGTTCCTAATATAATTTCTGGTTGAATAACACCAGAAGTTGCATAAATAGCACGTTGGCTATTACTAAATGTCGCAGTGGCTATTTCACCAATTGAATAAGAAAAAGAATATTTCGTAGTCCTTACCGAGCCTCCTGTTGCATCCACAGAAACCTGACTCGATGCAAACAAACCCAAATAAAGAAATATTAAATTAGTAAATATTATGCGCTTCATAGTCCAAGTGTATTTCAATAATCAGAAAATAAACTTGATACATATCAATTTATTAAATGATAATGATCACTCTTCTATAATTATATATATAATTATCCTTGACGCATTAAATTCAAATTCATAAAATTTCTAAATTTTATGCCTGGTGATTCTTTTGATATCCATTAATCTCTCCTTTTTGATTTGAAAATCTATTCTTTCAATCCAAATTTTAGTTTATTTATAATTAAACATGAAGGATTACTTATTAACGTAATATTACTTTGTTAAGGCTTTGTTTAAAACGATCATAATTGAAATTCCTTTTAAAAATGGAAAAACTTAAATAAATATTTAAATATTCATTTATAACTCTTTTTAGATTAATACCTAATATGTTAATATTTTGTTAATACAATATTAAATAGCAATGTGTTTTAAATTTATATCGTAATATTGCGATATTATAATAATATATGGGCGCCAGTAAATCTGACATATTCTCACGACATCATAATCAAATCGCTGATATGGCGAAGGCGATGGCACATCCAGCTCGAGTTGCTATCTTAGAACAAATTCTGGATTCCGGAAGCTGCATTTGTAATGATTTAGTTATCAATCTACCGCTCGCACAAGCTACAATATCTCAGCACCTTAAAGAATTGAAAATAGCTGGAATAATAAAAGGACAAACGGAAGGAAAAGCAGTATGCTATTGTATAGATGAAGATAACTGGAATAACATGGCAGCTGTCTTTTCAATATTATTTAAAAGTTTAAAAAATAAAAATTGTTGTTAATCTAAAATACTAAAACATGAAAAATTCAGAAGAAATTAAACAAGTAGTCAGAGAAAAATACAGCGAAATTGCCCAACAAAGTAAAACTCAAAATGCCAGTTCATGCTGTGGTGTAGGTGGATGTAATACCGTTGATTATACTATTTTCAGCGATGATTATTCGCAATTAGAAGGTTACCATGAGGGCGCTGACTTGGGATTAGGATGTGGACTCCCAACAGAATTCGCTCAAATAAAAACAAATGATACCGTTGTTGATTTAGGTTCAGGAGCTGGCAATGATTGTTTTGTGGCAAGATCATTAACCGGACCTGCAGGAACTGTTATTGGCATTGATATGACACAAGCAATGATTGTTAAAGCAAGAGAAAATGCAAGTAAATTAGGATTTGACAATGTGCAATTTAGATTGGGTGATATTGAAGATCTTCCTCTGCAGAATAATATCGCTGATGTTGTCGTAAGCAATTGTGTGATGAATTTAGTACCTGATAAATCAAAAGCTTTTGCTGAAACTTATAGAATTTTAAAACCAGGAGGTCATTTCTCCATTTCTGATGTGGTATTAGAAGGTGCATTGCCATTAGGATTACAACAAGCAGCAGAAATGTATGCTGGTTGTGTGTCCGGTGCACTTCAAAAAACCAATTATCTTGACATTATTCAACATGCAGGATTCACAAATATTTCCATCCAAAAACAAAAATCTGTTGTAATTCCTGATGAAATCCTACTTGAATATATTACTAAAGACCAACTCAACGAATTCAAAAATTCACAAACCGGAATATTTAGTATCACGGTCTATGCCGAAAAACCAAAAACTAATTGCTGTGCACCTAATTCTGGGTGTTGCTAATTAGGATTTCCAAATATTCTAAATATTGAGAAGGAATTAAAATGCGTGAGTTAAAAACATTGACTATTATTTAAAATCACTGGTTGTAATTATCTAACAAGTAATATCCCATCCTTCTCAATATCTAGTTGATTGGCATTTAGCCATTGTACTAAACTGGTGCTATCATGCTTTTCCCAAAATGGACCAAACTCACCTTTACACGTGGAAGAATATCCATTGACACTGGGAATCTTTAATTGTTGCGCTGCCAAAGCTCCTTCAATTTGAATTTCAACTGGATTTCCTTCAGCAAAAGGGATATAAGCTATCGCCTTTATTGGCCTGGTATTTTCATTGGATTGAATTACAATCTTGTTGATAATTTCATTGATTCTATGCTGTGACAAGCTTTTACTATAACGTAGTAGTGAACTTGTAGTAGTACCATGATCCAAAACAATTAAACAAGCAAAAGCACCATAAATCCATTTATACTGATGATGCTTAATCATGAATGCTCTTAATATGTATAACATCACCCAGATCATTAAAAAAATTTGAGGTAAAATAATTCGGCCAACAGGCTTCATGGAAGAATATCCAGGTAATTGACGAACTAATTTAAAAAAACTAATTCCAGCACCCCAGTTTATAAATATTAAAGCTGATATGATCAAACTTGAAATCAATATAAAATTAATTCCATGACTAAACCATTTCCCTGAATATCGCTTCAACAAATAAAAAATAAAAAAACCAAATAATATTCCGCCACACCATAATTGCTTTTCCCAAAATAAGGGTATATCATTATTCAATATCATTAATTTTTTCCAAATCCAAGGTTCTCCAGCAGGCATTAAAAAATTTCTAAAGCTTAATAACAATGGTATAACATCTTTATAGTCCCTATAACCAGATAAAGATGCACGATGAATATATGGAATAATTAAAGGCAATATAACAAGTGCTGGAATTAATAAACTTAAACTAAGATCTCTTATAAATATGGAATTTTTAAATTGCTTTCCAAATGTTTTAAATTTTAAAATAACATTCACTACAATAATAATAATAACTAACAAAGCAGTTAAAAATCCCATATACATTCCGCAATAAAATAACCAAACTAAAAACAAAAGTGAATATCCCAAATGCTTAGCTTGCCAGGAACCAAAAAATTGAATTAAATAGTAGAAAATCCAGGGAATACAAAATTGCGCGATTAACTGGGCATGTCCGATTCGCCCTATAAATGTTAATGAGAAAGCAAATAGGTAGGCACCAATAGCACTTAAATAAATATTGAATTTTAATTTTTTAAAACACACAAATGCTGAAATAAAATTAATGGCACACAAGAAAAGGAACCATAACTGAAAGGACGTTTCCCTATCAAAAGAAATAAGTCGAAAAAATATGTACAGGGGAAGCGTTCCTAATAAATTATCAGAATAAGTTAGGGTCTGTTGATCAGGATACATAAATGGTGCATTCCAATAGGTTGGCGTCTTCCCCGTTACATATTGATATCCATGTTCCAGAAAAAAATTATTGAGCCTCGCATCTCCAAAATTACCCGGAACACCATCAAAATCAGTTCCTATAACACGACCTGGTAATAAGTACATGCCTATTCCAAATAAAATTAGAACAAATAGCGATGGAGTCCAATTAATCTTCATGATTTTTATTAATGTATTAGGCAAATCTAGATAATTAAAAGTATTTGCCAATAAATAAATCTTGAACTTAAACTTACCTGAAATTTAAAAAGACCATTTAAGTGCTAATTTGACATTAATACCTTCCTCATTTGCAAAATACCTCAATCTATTTAGATAATCTCTATACTTATTGTTAAGTATATTATCTGCTTGTGCTGAAATATTAAAAAATTCTTGTCTCACTTTAAAATCAAATGCAATTCTTGCATTCATTAAAAAATAAGCATCTGGACTTGCTAAAAAATCCTGACTTTCGAGTAAATCACTTCTTCGAAAAACATATTTTCCACCAATTTCAATATTCAAATTTCGCGTCAATAAAATTCTATCGATTCCATAATTTATTGATGTGGTCAATTGATGCGATGGAATATAAGGAATGCCCACTTGGGTAATTAGATCTCTACTTTTAATATATGAAAACCTATTCACCCAGTTTAATTGATCACTCAATTCTACTTTTGCCAACACATCCAAACCATAAATGAGTGCATCAGTCTGTTTGTAAATAAACAATGGAAATGCTCCCCGAATGGTAAGTCGAAATTCCTTCTGAGGCTCTAGATAAATATATCGATTAATTTTTTGACAATAAATATTGGTTTCAAAAATAAGTCGATGTGATATACTCACTGAACTTGTAAACATTGATTTATATGAATGCTCGGGCATTAAATTAATATTTCCTTCTTCAATTCCTGCAACAGCTTGATGTAAGCCAGAACTATACAATTCATTAACTTCCGGAGATCTTTGTGCCAAACCAATGTTCAATCGCAATACCCATGGTTCTATAACTTTATATTTTATACCCCCTGCCAAATTAAAATTTTGAAAGTTGTGCTTTCCCTTTTGAAAAACCTGAGGTGTTTCTTTACTCTGATAAGTAACATTAAAAGAATTCATATCATATCTCAAACCTCCTTCATAAGTTACGCTGGATCGAACTCGTTTCCATTGAAAATAAGCTGCCAGGTTGTACAAATTATAATTTGGAATTAATGGCAAAATGCCGGTTCCAGATTGATTGGTGTTCACATTGAGTTTAGATTGTACACCATAATTAAAATGATGATTTCTAAGCTCTAATCGATCCTTAAAATCTACGTTATACGATTGCATTAATAGATTTAATGCTGGTGTAGAGCTTCGTCCATTTCTGCGGACGTCAAATTCTCGTCGGTGGTTTATTTGAGCAGCCGCAATCATTTCATATAGATGAATTTTTGTTTGACGTTGATGAGAAAATTTAATCAAATAATGCCCAACCTTTTGTTTTGGTGATTCAATTTGGTAAGAAAACTGCTCTTGTGTGAAAAGTGGAATTTCTTTAGTAATAGCTTGTTGTAAATCGGTTACATTTCCAATATGTGATCCTCGTAATATGCCTAACTCTGTATTAAAGATACTTGCATAAACTCTAGTGCTACTTTTTATTCGATCCCTAATAAAAAAAATAGAACTACTTAATTCTTTTAAACCCGTATTTGTCAGGTAGTAATCAGGTGTACTTCGATCGCCTCCATATTTTCCACCAAGTGTCCATCGACAATCAAATTTCTTTTTTGATACTTCAACTTTAGAAGCATATGCTAATAAATTTCCATTTGTCTGAAATGAAATCAATTGAATACCATGCAAATGTGGATCCTTAGGAATACTTGCCGGTTCCATTAATACCACACCTCCCAGACTATTCCCACCATAAGTAATTACATCTACACCTTTTATCACTTTAATTTGTTCTACAGAGAATGGATCGATCTCAGGTGCATGGTCAGAACCCCATTGTTGACCAGCTTGAACTATTCCATTGTTCAATATACTAATCCTATTTCCACTCATCCCATTGATAATAGGTTTAGCAATTCCTGAACCATTCTTATATGAACTTACACCTGTAACTTGCTCTAACAAAACAGCAAGGGGTTCCCCACTATGCTTTTCTATTTCATTATAACGTATCGTATTCTGACTGGCACCCTCTGATCCAACTCTTGAACCTTCTATGGTTATGCTTTGAAGAAAATGTCCATGATGCTCTAATTCAACAAATATAAAAGTGTCCCTTAATAAATCAATAAATAATTTTTGTGATTCGCATGCCGAATGATCAATTGTGATATGATACGATCCAATACATAAATTACTGAATTTAAAAAAACCAATCGAATCAGCAAATAATTGCTGATTCGATTCTTCTATATAAATTCTAGCACCCGATAATCCTTCACTTTCATGAGGATCAATAACTGTACCTGCTAATGTAAGGTCACATTGTTGAGCATTAATTCTAATTACAATTAAGCAATAAATAAAAGTGATGAATAGAAACTTATTTTTCATTTCACTTCTACATTAAATTCCACTTCAATATCTGTTTCACCTCCTGCATTTGTAATATCCCCCTGACTAACATTCTGTGCATCCTTATTTGGTTCATGTCTTAATACTATTTTAATTGTTCCTGTACTTGGGCTTCCCGTGATCATCGAAGATTTAACACCAAGAGGTTTCCCATTTTTGTCTAAATCTGCATAATGAATTGAAGCATTTAGAAAATTACTCTTCAAATAAAAAAACTGGTGTGCAAAATCTTCCGATTCAATTTCATGAGTTATCGTATCAACAGGATTAACTGATTCATTTAATAATTCTAAACTTCCAGCATAAGTTGTATTAGCCTTTAATGATCCTGAAACATAATATATAGGATTTAAGCCGCCACTTCCATCTACATCCTTGAATGAAAGAATGACTTGATTCCCGTTCGAATCCGATAGTGTATAAATAAATGTTGTAATAAGTTCCTCTTGATTTACAGGCTCATCATTCGGTTGACATGATCCGAAAATAATTAAAGTTAAAAAAATATAAATACTATAGTGGCCAATATTTTTGAATGTTTGCATGATAATAAATTTAAAAATGTTAATAAATAGTTCGATGTTCAAATTAAATTATTAAAATTAATTATAATAAATTTGAAACTCTATACCTAAATGAATAAGTCATTTAGATCAATCACTCTTATAATTTGTTAAATGCAAATAGGTGGGCCTCGAATATTAAAAACGCTTAAGTCATTTAAAACATCATATTCTGCATTAGAAATGAATTCCTCTAAATAATAAACTAAATAATGAGGTTTTTCAAAATCAGGTAATTCAATGTGGAAGACATAAAACAGGTCTTCTAAACCACATTTATTAAATCCCTTGGAAATATGTTGCGGATGCTTACATCCATGATGATTGTCTCCATGATAAATTGCCCTATGACATGGATCTGCTTCTTCAGCGTTACCATGAAGGATTGGATCTGCCGAATGGAGTTCACAATGATGAACATAATTAGGTATAGTGATTTTAACAAAACCAAATAGTACAATTCCTAGGATCAGATACTTAATACCAGATAAAATTTGAAATATTACTTTCATTATGTACATCAATAGCAAATATACGTATTAAGATCAAACAATCATTATGAGTTCAAGGTATTTAAATAAATAATAACTTAAAATTTGTTTTTCCACATCATACTCTCCACGGGCTTGATGGAACGTTCGTTATATTTTGCATTTGGTTTTTTATTATAAAAATGATGGATTTCACCTTCAACCAAAAAATAGATCAATTGGCCTATGGGCATACCCGAATAAACCCTGACTGGATGAACGCATGAAATTTCCAAAGTCCAATGGTTACAAAAACCAACATCTCCCTTTCCTGCTGTGGCATGTATATCAATTCCCAATCTTCCTACACTTGATTTGCCTTCAAGAAAAGGAACGCTATGATGAGTTTCAGTATATTCTTCTGTTACACCTAAATAAAGGGTTCCTGGTTTGATCACAAATCCCTCTTCTGGAATTTCGAAATATTTAATTTGGTTGTGTTTTTTGGCATCCAATTCTTCATCTACATATATGGCCAATGTGCTTCCTAAATGAACATCATATGAATTGGTTCCCAAACAATCTCTTCGAAATGGTTCTATAACTATTTGTTTCGATTCAATGGCTTCCAATATCTTTTTATCTGTTAAGATCATATTTTATTAATTATCCAAGATTTGACCGTTTTGTCATCTGAGGCCGAAAGTAATACTTTTTCTTTTTCCATCCATAATAAATAATTAACTGAATGTGTATGGGCCTTATATTTTGTCATTGAAATTTCTTTTAATAATTCTAATGTGATATCATCCCAAATTCGAATACTCCGATCTCTGCTTCCCGTTATAATTAATTTATAAGAATCCACATTAACTATACTATTAATAGTATACCAATGAGCATCAATTGAATGTTGAATGATTGGATCTTGATTCAATAGAAAATAATGAAGTTGTGCATCCATACCTCCAAGAATTAATCGATTTTTGCTGGTACTAAAATTTAAACTAAAAATAGTTTTCCTAGACTCAATTTGAACCAATCTATTTACTATTCCACTCTTGAAATGATAACTAAAAATATTCCCCTGTCGATCTCCAACAAATAATTGTTCATTCACTTTATCCATAAAAAAAGACCTTAACCCAACGGATCCTACTTTAATTGAATTGATGTACTTTAAGTCTTCTTTGTTGAATTGTGATATCAAGCCATCACCACTGATGCCAAATAAGCTTTCTAGGTAAGCACAAATACCAAATAATGGACCCGTATGAAATTGAATTTGTCTGGGTATAAGTTTATTTTCTGTGTTAATTACAAACAGATAACCTTTTTGAGTCCCAACATGAATAGTACGTTGGTTTTCATCAACATAAATGCTAAATATAACATCCGGTATTTTAGCTATAACTTTACCATTTAAATGATCTTGTACATTCCATTCAACCAACAATCCATCACTTCCTCCACTAAAAAATGAACCTTCTTTCCAACTTTCCGCTAGAACATAAACTGATCCTGTGTGTCCATTAAATTGTTGCCCTTGTAAAATATCTATCATCGTTTTCAATAATAGAATAAAACCTCATCCAAATTCTTTCTGTGAATATTGGGAACCATAACGTTTGGTGCTGGAAAGGCTACTGGAATTAATAAAAAAGGTTTTTCATGATCAGGTCTTCCTAGGATTTCCTGCAAAAAATTCATCGGACTAGGAGTATGAGTTAATGTAACTAAACCTACATGATGTATTGCTGCTAATAAAAATCCACATGCTAAGCCTACAGATTCCTGTACATAATAATTTTTTTTCTTTTTCCCATCTACCACATCATATGCCTTTCTAAAAACGACAATCAATGCCGGAGCAATTTCAAGAAATGGTTTTTTCCAATCTGTTCCCAGATGAGCTAAATCCTCCAACCATTCTTCCGACATTCTTCCATGATAATTTTCATACTCCTCAGCTTCTGCTGCCAGTCTAATCTTCTGTTTTATTAAAGGATCTGTAACCATACAAAAAGTCCAAGGTTGCTTATTAGCACCCGATGGTGCTGTATTCGCAATTCGTATGATTTGTTCCAGAATTTCATTAGGAATAGGTCTATCTGAAAAATCACGCACAGTCCTTCGATGATCCATAAATTCAAACAAAGCATGAGCTCGTTTTTTCATTTCTTCTTCTGAAAATGAATAGGCTTCGTATGGAATAAATGCAGGATCAGCCATTATAAATCTCCCAATTGAGGTCTTAAAATAATCTCTTCAACAACCGCAGAAGGACTCATTTTTAATACCGCAAGTATCGCTTGAGCAATATCATCACCTTGCATCAAACGATCCTCAGGTAATTCAGCACCAGCCCAGGAATTCGACCAGGTCGCCCCAGGGTAAATGGTACACACTTTGACCCCATCATTTTTAAGTTCTTCCCTCAAACATTTACTAAATCCACTCAAGGCAAATTTTGAAATACAATAAGAACTTCCACCGGGATAGGCTTGCAATCCTGCAATGGAACACATATTAAAAATAGCACCGGATTGCTTTTGAATAAAATGATGCAATAATCCACGAGTCAAATGATATACACTATAAAAATTAGTATTCATCAATAATTCCATTTGAAGATCCGGTTCGTCTTTTATGGTTCCTTGAAGAAAGGTCCCTGCATTATTCACTAAAATATCTAAGCTAATCTTTTCTTTTTTAATAAATTGAATAAGTGAATCGATTCCTTCACGATGACTCAAATCACTGGCATGAGCCCAAATTCTTAATTGACTATTAAAAGATTTTAATTCAAGCTGTAATGCCAATAATTCTTCTCTGTTTCTTCCGGTTAAAATGACTTCAATCCCTTCCTTAATAAAAACTTTTGCAATGGCCAATCCAATACCCTTACTGGATCCTGTAATTAATGCGATCATATTACGAAGGTAAAGATTAATTTTTATCCGGAACCTTTTTATTAATGGTTTAGAGTAAGACAAACTACCCTATAAAATCATATATTCTCCTAAAAAGATTTGATATTATAGTATTATAAATTAATGCCAAGACCTATTTTAAAACACAATGGCTATTCTTTTTGTTTTTATCATGCTGTTGGTTTAGCTTTGCGGCAATGTTAAGAAACTATATATGAAGTGGCTCATTAATTTTTTATTCAAATCATCTATTGGCCAAAAAGTGGTCATGAGCCTTTCCGGGCTTTTTCTGATTCTTTTTTTAGTTATTCATCTATTAGGAAACCTTCAGTTATTAAAACATGATGAAGGTGAGGCATTCAATAGATATACCTACTTTATGACTCATAATCCTCTTATTATGATCATTTCCTATACCCTATATATTACTATTTTAATACATTCTGTACAAGGACTTTCACTTTGGTCTAAAAACAGAGCCGCAAAAGGAAAATCTTATGCAGTAAGTTCCAATTCCGGAACTCATATGTCCGCTAGATATATGGCACATCTGGGTATTATTATCTTTGTATTTCTTGCCATTCACATGTGGCAATTCTGGTTTCAAATGAAATTTGGAAGTTTGCCGATGTTAAACTACAGCGGAGCAGACCATTCCTTCAAAGACTTATATACTCCGGTTAAAGAAGCCTTCAGCAACATTTGGTTTGTGATTTTTTATATCATAAGTATGGTGGTACTTTCTTTTCATTTAATCCATGGGTTTCAGTCTGCCTTTCAATCTCTGGGAATCAACCACAAGAAATATAATACCTTGATTTCTTCGATTGGATGGGTCTATTCCCTAATAGTACCCATTGGATTCGCTATTATCCCAATTTATATCTACTTTACCCAACAAGTCTAATATTCCCATATGTCAATTCTTAATGCTCATATACCTGAAGGTCCTTTAAGTGATAAGTGGACTAAATATAAATCAAAAGTTCCATTAGTTTCTCCTGCAAATAAACGGAAAATAGATATTATTGTAGTTGGCTCGGGTTTAGCGGGGGCTTCTGCTGCTGCCAGCTTGGGTGAATTAGGATATAATGTACATTGTTTTACGTTTCATGATAGTCCCAGAAGAGCCCATAGTATAGCGGCCCAGGGTGGGATCAATGCAGCAAAAAATTATACTAACGATGGCGATAGTGTTTATAGATTGTTCTATGATACCATTAAAGGCGGGGATTACAGAGCAAGAGAAGCCAATGTGTACCGTCTGGCTGAAGTCAGTGCCAGCATTATTGACCAGGCTGTAGCCCAAGGCGTGCCTTTCGCACGTGAATATGGGGGGTTACTGGAGAACAGATCATTTGGAGGTGTGCAAGTGAGTCGAACTTTTTATGCAAGAGGACAAACCGGTCAGCAGTTATTAATAGGAGCCTACCAGTCTTTAAGCCGACAAATAGCTTTAGGTAATGTCAAGATGTACAATAGACATGAAATGTTGGATCTAGTTGTTGTGGAAGGAAAGGCGCGTGGAATCATTGCAAGAAATTTATTAACAGGTAAATTGGAGCGTTTTGGAGCTCATAGTGTTGTTCTTGGAACGGGAGGCTATGGTAATGTGTTCTACCTTTCTACGAATGCAATGGGATGTAATGTCACAGCTGTTTGGAAGGCAGTGAAACGAGGAGCTTTAATGGCTAATCCATGTTTTACACAAATTCACCCAACTTGTATTCCGGTATCTGGCGATTATCAGTCAAAATTGACATTGATGTCTGAATCCTTGCGTAATGATGGTCGGGTATGGGTTCCGGCAAAAAAAGAAGATGCCATTGCCATTCAAAAAGGACATAAAAAAGGAAGTGATATTCCTGAAGCTGATAGAGATTATTTCTTAGAACGTCGCTACCCTGCTTTTGGGAATTTAGTTCCTCGTGATGTAGCATCGAGAGCAGCTAAAGTAGAATGTGATAAAGGTCATGGTGTGAGTCCCACAGGATTAGCCGTCTTTCTTGATTTCAATGCTGCCATAGAGCGTTATGGTAAATCAAAAGCAAATGTAAAAAACATTCATAACCCGGACCAAGCCACAATTATTAAACTTGGAACTGAAGAGGTATCCGAAAAATATGGCAATCTTTTCGAGATGTATGAAAAGATTACAGGAGAAAATCCTTATAAATTGCCAATGAAAATTTATCCGGCTGTCCATTATACCATGGGTGGTTTATGGGTGGATTACAATCTTCAAACCAATATTGAAGGGTTATTTGCATTAGGTGAAGCGAACTTTTCAGATCATGGAGCAAACCGGCTTGGCGCGTCTGCATTAATGCAAGGATTAGCTGATGGATATTTTGTACTTCCGTATACCATAGGTGCTTTTCTCTCTAATGAAATCCGTACACCAAAAATAAATACCTCAAGCCCTGAGTTTGATGCTGCAGAAAAAAATACCAAAGACACACTTAATAAACTCATCAACATCAAAGGAAATCAATCCGTAGAATCTTTTCACAAACGCCTTGGTACCATCATGTGGGATCGATGTGGAATGGCTCGAAATGCTGAAGGACTCATTCAAGCCAGAAAAGAAATACAAGCCCTACGTGAAGAATTTTGGAAAGATGTATTTGTCCCAGGAACTGTTGATGAATTCAATCCTGAATTGGAAAAAGCAAGCCGTGTAGCAGACTTTATTGAACTAGGAGAACTCATGGTCATCGATGCGCTCAATCGCAAAGAATCCTGCGGTGGTCACTTCAGAGAAGAATACCAAACCGAAGAAGGCGAAACCCTTCGTGACGACGAACAATTCAAATATGTTGCTACCTGGTTATGGCCCGACTTAAATCAAGAACCACAATTAATTAAGGAAGACTTGATTTATGAAGAAGTGAAGATCGCTGCGAGGAGTTATAAATAAATGTAAATTTATTTAGGACTTATGCTATCCCAAGTTTGCAACTTGTGCTGGTTCCCCTTATGCAAGTGCAAGTTTGCAACTTGTGCAGGTTCAGATTAATTATAATAATGTAAATACAAGTTACCATGGTAGCTCAAGTTTGGAACTTGTGTTGGGGCGATTTATACTTTATAAAGAATATAACTTGTACTATATTTATAAATATTTAACACGGCACAAGTTGCAAACTTGCGCCAGCATAAAGCAAACTTGCATCAGCGAGAGTTAGTTAATTTATATTCGTTTACACATAATTTTATGCTAGCGCAAGTTTGCAACTTGTGCTGGTTCTATATATTTAAAAAGGAATTAATTTAGATTACAGTACAACCTCAATTATTTTATTGAATAAATTAAATACTTTTGTTCTATGAGCACCAAATATAAATTTTTAGATCCTGAAAGTATTTATTTTGTCAGTTTTGCTACAGTACACTGGATAGATATTTTTACTAGATTGGAGTATAAAGAAATATTTTGCGATAGTATCAAATATTGTCAAATAAACAAAGGTCTAATTATACATGCATGGTGCTTGATGTCAAATCATATACATCTCATTTTCTCTGCTAAAGAAAAAGGAACACAATCAGACATCTTAAGAGATCTTAAAAAATTTACTGCTAAAAAATTAGTTGAATCAATTCAAAAAAATCCAGCAGAAAGCAGAAAAGAATGGATCCTTGAAAAACTGTATTTTGCAGGAAGTCAAAACTCAAACAATAAATATGTTCAACTTTGGCAACAAGATAACCACCCAATCGAAATATTTAGTCCAAAAGTAATTTCTCAGAAAATTGAATATGTCCATAATAATCCGATTGTGACTGGTATCGTCAGTGAAGCACATCATTATTTATATAGTAGTGCACGTGATTACAATGGGATTAAGGGTTTGATAGATGTTGAAATTTTAGACATTCCTTCAAGCTTGGTAGGGTATGTACTAAGTACTTAAAATTAAATTTATAAAGGCACAAGTTGCAAACTTGCGCCAGCAAAGGTTGATAGATGTTGAAATTTTAGATATTCCTTCAAGTTTTATTGGCTATGTACTTAGTACTTAGAAAATTAAACTTGTATTGGCACAAGTTGCAAACTTGCGCCAGCAAAGGGAAAAAGGATTCTCTAATTTCTACCTACAAAACCAAAATTATTGAATTAGACTAATTAAGCATTTAGTAGTATTCAAGTACTATAAATTACTGGATCGATATGTGTCAATGCACCATTTCAGTCCACAGCATCTAAAGTTTCATGAAAATTTGCTCTAACATTAAAAAATAAACTATTTTGCAATCCGATATTTTTCTATGAAGGTAAATTGGAATTTCATTTCGTTTATATTAGCAGTTCTGGCCATCGTTCAAGTGTATATAATTGTTAAAGATTATAGGGAGACTAATAAAGAGCTCGATAATTTTATAAATGTCTTTAATTATAAATTAGATCATGATACTGAAAATGATTTTAACAAACTATATAAAAATTATAATGATACATCCATAATTAATTCCGTTTGGGAACAATTTAAAAAAATTAGTGCTTTGGATAATATTTATTTTGAATACAATAGAAACAATAATAGCAATAAGCCCACTTATTCTCCGTATGAGTATTTTAAACTACTTCCAAAAAGTCTATGTTTAAATTATATGAATATCAATCAACTAAATCTACTTTCCAAGAAAATTGAGTTAAATTTAAAATTAAATAATTACTTTAAAGAGCATTTAAATAGTAATAATTCATCTCAAGTAATCAATTTGTTTAAAATTTCTAAACATGAATATTTTCCTGTACCTGAATTAAAAGATAATAATTTATATCAATTTATTATTAATTCTGATACACTACCCGAAAGTCCTTATCCATATTGTCTTTATGAAAATAAATATCTAAATAAAAATATTAATGAAGTTCAATGTGTTTATAGAAAATCAAATACGAATAATTTCGATACATTGTCTCATATCTTTCGATTCTAATGAAGCTACACAGTTATATATTCTTAATTTTAAATTTAATTCTTTTAAGCTATTGGGTTATTAGAAAAAATACTTTAATTTCTTATGCTAATAAATATTCTAAATGGGAAGTTGGTTCAAAATTACAGCAATACAAATTTTCATTATCACAATATCTATATGAATATCAATTACATTCACCAGAACTTGCAAAAATTCAAATTCTAAATCATAATTACTTAAAATTATTATTTAATATTAATGAAGAAATTGAATTTATTACTTTTAAAAAAATTGATTCAATTAAAAATCAATACATAAAACAACATAAAGTTATTAGTCCTGAAAATAAATTTACTCTTCCAAATTTTAATTTTAAATATTACCCACCCGAATTTGAATCTATATTGAATAAACTCATTGTAAGAAGCATAGGAGAAATTGCCCACACGTCATCAGGTGTTGGGAGATGGTGTGGTATTGAACATTTTAATATTTGTACACCTTATATTAATTCAATAAATAAGTACCGTATATTTTACTTAGGTTCATGGCCTTGCGAATATTATGAAGGTACATGTTTGGTCATTAATATGGACACCTTGTTAAACCCACTAGCTCAATTAGGTCCATATAAACTATCTGCCCATATTGATTCTACAACAAAAATTCATAAATACTTCCATCTCTACGGTGAAAAAGATTCCCTTATTTCTACCTACAAAACCAAAATAATTGAATTAGACTAGCAGCTAACAAATTTTATTTGATAATGAATGTCTTCCTGAAAAAATAATTTTAGATATAGCTAACGCACGATCAATAAAATACTTGATCCAAAAATAATTAAAATATAAAAATTAAATTATCCCCTTCCTTTAAACTTACTTCTTTGAACTGGAGATGTTTTACTTTCTTCATATTCAGATGCAAGCTGTATTCGTAATGGTCTGCTGTTGTAGCTTACATTCTTCATATTAACCATGGCATCTGCACTTGATGCATCTGTCATAAAGAAGGAATACACACCCTTCATATCGATGTCCTTAACCGCTCGTCCACTGATTTTGGTATTCTTAAATATGAGCTCGCGGATTTGATCGTACTTGAGATTGTCTTTCTTACCTACGTTAATAAATAATCGGACATCCGTACCTGATGAGTTGCTATCACGATTCGAAAATGAAGAAGTCCTTCTGCGATCACCACCTCCTGATCTTTCGTTCCTGTCATCTCTTCTGCCTGAGAAACTTCTTGAAGAATCTCTGGAAGAATCTCTTGAATTCGAATCACGAGTAGGTCGCTCTTCTATATTGATGTCTGGTGATTGAGTATATTGGGAACCGAAACGTTTTAATTCTGTGGCTAATATTCGCTGAATGAGGTCTTCTTTTTCAAGATTCATCAATGGCTGAATCCATTCATTTTGAATCTTGGATTTATCAAAAGTAGATTCTTGTTCTACTAGGAACTCTGCAACGAAATTTTGAATCCTGGCTTTGATAACATCTTCACCTTTAGGAATTAGATATTTTTCAAACTTAAGTCCTGCCAGCTTTTCAATTTGATGAAGTTTATAAGCTTCACGTATATGTAACAGTGCAATTGAAATTCCTTTCTGACCTGCTCGTGCAGTACGCCCACTTCGGTGTGTATAGTTTTCAATATCATCCGGTAAGTGGTAATGGATAATATGAGTTATATTTTTAACGTCAATTCCACGAGCAGCTACATCAGTCGCTAAAAGCGCTTTAATGTTTTTGTGACGGAATCGGTGCATTACCTTATCGCGTTGGGCTTGGGCCAAATCTCCATGCAAACAATCAGCAGAATAACCATCACGAACTAAGTGATCGCTAAGTTCCTGTGTTTCAATTTTAGTAGTACAAAAGATAATACCGTAAAAGTCATCATGAAAATCCATGATTCTTTTTAGTGCGGTGTATTTATCTCTTGCTTGTACAACTGAATATTGGTGACTGATATTAGATTGAGCTGCATTCTTACGACCTACCGTAATTTCAGTAGGGTTGTTTAGATATGTGCTTGCTATCTTTCGAATATCTCCAGACATGGTCGCTGAAAATAGTCCGGTTATCTTTTCTTTTGGCGTATCTGCAAGTATGGTCTCCATGTCTTCACGGAATCCCATATTCAACATTTCATCAGCCTCATCAAGAACAACTGTTCTTACATTCTGAAGTTTTATGACTTTACGATCCATGAGATCAATAAGACGACCTGGTGTGGCGACAATAATTTGAGCAGAACGCTTGATATCTTTAATTTGCATGGTAATGCTGCTACCACCGTATACGGCGACTACACTTACATTTCGCAAATTTTTTGAAAATTTCTTGAGGTCATTTGCTATCTGAAGGCAAAGCTCTCTGGTAGGAGAAATGATCAATGCCTGAGTGAAATGATCATCTACATTAATATTTTGTAATATGGGAAGTCCGAATGCTGCCGTTTTACCGGTACCGGTCTGAGCTAATGCAATAAGGTCTCCGGTTTGACCAAGAAAGAAAGGAATAGCTTTTTCTTGAATGTCGGTGGGTTGTTCAAAACCCATTTCTTCTAGAGCGCTACATAGTGATAGGTTTAAACCTAATGATTCAAATGGTTTCATTTAATTTGATTGTTTGTTAATAAAAGAATTCCCGCAACATGCGATAGCAGAAATTCAATATCAGCCAAACATGGCATTAGACACCTAGAATCCCGGCAATTAGCGCATTAGTTAATTAAAACAAATAACAGGTAAATATTGAGTTTTGTGAAAAAGTACCTACCATCCACGGATAGTAGGTACTATAAATAAATCTTTTTAAATAATTTCGAGATTTTTGTGTGAGTCAGGGTAAACCTCTGGATCCAATTAAAATTCTAATCTTAAGGATAAAAGACTTATTGAATCCGATCTTTAGAAACTTCTAAAGCGGTTGTTGCCTCCACCATTTCCACCACCGCCTCCGCGATTGTTTGGATTAAATGGTTTGCGCTCCCTTTGCTCAGGAGGTCTAGCTTCAGATACAGAGATGTTACGCTCTTTAACTGATTTTTGGTCTAGGTTACGGATAGCCTCTCTTGCTTCATCATCATTTGCCATTTCAACAAAGGCAAATCCTTTAGAACGGCCTGTCATTTTGTCAGTGATAATTTTAACAGAGGTAACTTCTCCGAATTCTGTAAACATAGCAGTAAGCTGCTGCTCCTTAACTGTATAGTCAAGGTTTCCTACATAAAGATTCATTATAAAAAATATTAGAGATAAAAAAAAATTTCGTTGGTGAGATAAACTGTTTAATCTAGGCTGTACATTTCAAATAGAACTTATCAAACTTTGCTTTAGTTCCCCAAAGATAAGAATTGTTTTAAATATTCAACTATTTTTTTTATTGGGGACCATTGTTGAATATTATCGAAACACCAAATTGGTCTATTTTTTCTTGGGTGTTTGAAGGCAGTATAGCAATATTCAAATGATCTGCCAAAGGTTTTATATCAAAAAACCGCCATTGAGTTGCATAATATAGTTGAAAGCATATTCCTAGATTACCATTGGTAGGCATGTTAAAATTAAGCATAAAATGACTCCCCCAGGAATGATCATTTAACACCCTAATCTTAGAATTATCCCCGGATGTCCTATCTTTCATACCCAACAAGGTATAATCAATACTTGCTCCAACACCTAGCCAATAATTTCGAGTCTCTATTCCGAACATGAAGCTTTGGAGCTTATAAAAGAGTTCTTTACTGGTCGATGTATTTGAAATAGGATCTATTCCTTCCCCTTTTATTCTAGCTAATTTATTCCGCCAAGTTCCTAAAACAGCTAAATCCCCTTTCTGATACCGTATTCCGGCTTGAATTCCATTCAACACTTTGGCCCTCCCAATTGGGTCAGTCATCCATGTTTTCTGGTCTTGATATTGCTGCAGAACATTGTTTAAATGAGCACATTGGATGCCTGCCAAATCATATCCTACTTGAAAATTAAATTGCCCAAATAGCTCAAAGTTCACAATCATACACAAGAATGCTATAAGACTAGAGTAATTTCTATTGGACATGGTGTGATAAAAATTTCAACAACAAATGTATTGAAACCATGAATAATATATTTTTATTTTTAATATTAATTCTTTCATAATATGTGAGTTAAAGGAATCTAGTCTAAATTTGCTGGAGAAAAATGATTTATGGCTTGGTCTATTCAAGGAATTTTAAAATTAAGTTGGGTTCATGGCTTGTTGATTTTGCTGTTAAGCTTTTTGATTTATGGCCAATCCCTTCATTATGGATATGTTCTAGATGATACCATTGTAGTCGATGAAAATAAATTTGTAGCCAAGGGAGTAAATGGCATTTGGGACATATTATCAAAAGAAACATTTACGGGTTATTTCGGAGAACAGAAGAATTTAGTTGCCGGTGCCAGATATAGACCACTTTCTTTAGTTAGTTTCGCCATTGAACATTCCATATTTGGTAAAAAACCAGGAATCAGTCATTTCATTAATATTCTATTGTATGCGTTGTGTGGATTGTTTTTTTATCGACTCATTATAAATCTAAAAATCATAGCCGATAAGAATGCGGGTATATATCTGGCATTAATAGCCAGTCTATTATTTATTGCCCATCCCATTCATTCAGAAGCTGTCGCCAATATTAAGGGTAGAGATGAAATCATGTGTCTTTTGTTTTCACTCATTGCGCTCTTTCAATTTATTCAATACTACGACTCAAAACAACTATCGAACATTTGGAAAGCTAGTATTTCTTTTTTCTTTGCCTTATTATCAAAAGAAAATGCCATTACTTATTTGGCTATAGTGCCCTTGACGCTAGTAGTTTTTAGAAATGTTACATTATTCTCCGCCATTCGAAAAACATGGCCACTCTTAGTTGTTGCCCTAATTTTTTTGATCATCCGAACAGAAGTCATTGGATACTTTTTTAACAGTGGTGTAAAAATTACTGACTTAATGAATGATCCTTTTATTGGAATGAAGTCCAGTGAAAAATTTGCTACAATTATTTTTACCATAGGTTGGTATATTAAATTACTGATATTTCCGCATCCACTGACTCACGATTATTATCCCTATCATGTTCAAAAAATGGGACTAACGAGTATGCCGTTTTTGATATCCATTATTTTGATATTGGCTATAATCATTCTAGCTTATAAAAAAAGAAAATCACAGCCTATCTTTTTCTATTGTGTCAGTTATTTTATTATTACCATTTCTATTGTTTCCAATTTTATTTTTCCAGTAGGAACATTCATGAATGAGCGCTTTTTATTTATGCCTTCTATAGGTTTTATTTTATTAATTTCTCATTATGGTTACCAATCGATAATGAATCAAAATCGATTGTATCAATATTCCAGCATACTTTTATTTAGTTTACTTTTTATCGGGTATACTTTCAAGACGGTTACTCGAGTGCCTGATTGGAAGGATGGATTTAGCTTAAATATTTCTGGTGCAAATATTTCTCAAAACAGTGCCCGTATTAATATGTTCGCCGGGGTATCTTATTTTCAATTATATCAAAACGAAAAAGATCAAACTAAAAAGTATGAATATCTTACCATAGCAGATCAATACATGGATAAGTCGCTCAAAATATTTCCTGATTATGGTCAGGGCCTAAATATGAAAGCAGGTATTCTCGCTGAATGGCATAAAAAAGATAATAACACTGAAGCATTTTTAAAAGGCATCATACCGGTCGTAGAACGAAGACCCGATTTAACATTTGTAAATGAATATCTGGCATATTTAAATAAAAATCCATCCAATGCATCTGTCTTATTACCATTCTACAGACAAATAGGTTATGATGTTTTGTATAAGAAAAAGAGGAGATATGATTTTGCAATCCAATATTTAACGTCTGCAAAAGAACTGAACCCAAACAATCCCGAAATATTAAAACAACTTTCAGAAATATATACGTCCTATGCAGGAAGTGCTGGTGTTTCGGCTAAAGATGCATCAGATTACAGAACTATGGCACAAAATCTATTAAACCAAATAAACCTGATCCCTAAATAACACAATGAAACCCTCCGAACTCCTTTACAATATTGCTATCACTAAAATTGATTCCGTAGGCCCAATCCTAGGTAAATCTCTTATTAGTTATTGCGGTAGCTCCGAAGCTGTTTTTCTAGAAAAAAAACATCGATTAATGAAAATTCCTGGTGTTGGAGAACATGTCGCAAATCAAATTATTAAATCTGATGCTCTTGTAAAAGCTGAAGAAGAAATGAAATTTATAGATGCACAGCGAATCGAAGTTTTGTTTTTTTTAAATGAAAAATATCCATCCAGATTGAAACACTATCCGGATGCTCCAATACTTCTTTATTTCAGAGGAAATATCAATCTTAATGCTGAACGGGTCGTATCTATAGTTGGAACCAGACGCATTACGGAATATGGGAAACAATTAACCCAACAATTAATTAAATCACTACAACCCTATGGTGTACTCATTGTAAGTGGTTTGGCACATGGAGTAGATACTACTGCTCACAAAAACTCTCTGCAAGAGCACATGAATACTGTAGGCGTTTTAGCACATGGTCTCGATAGAATATATCCACAAGAGAACTATCATCTTGCAGAAAAAATGACTTTATCCGGAGGTTTGCTGACAGAATTTCCTAGTAATACAAATCCTGATCGTGAGAATTTTCCTATGCGAAACAGAATCGTTGCTGGTATGGCAGATGCTGTTGTAATCGTAGAAACGAAGCGAGATGGCGGTAGTATGATAACTGCTGAGTATGCGAATGAATACAATAAAGATGTGTTTGCTTATCCGGGAAGAGTGGGTGATACGTATTCAAGTGGATGTTTACATTTGTTAAAAAATAATAAAGCGAGTTTAATCGAAACCGGTGAAGACCTAATCCAACTATTGCGTTGGGATCAAGATTTGCAAAATGCAACTCGAAAAATGCAAAAAGAATTATTTATTGATTTTACAGATGAAGAAGAAGTCATCATCAATTTAATCAAACAATATTCTGAACCACACATAGATCAATTTCATCAGCATTTAAATTTTACACCCGGTGAATTGGCATCGCATCTTTTAAATTTAGAATTCAAAAATGCTATTAGAAGTTTGCCTGGAAAAAAATATACTTTAACTATTTAATCATCTCATGAAAAAAATAAATCTCTTCATCATCATTTGTTTTTTGATGAGTTGTGCTGCTCCTAAAAAACAAATCAATGCGAATCAGGTAATACCAAAAAGTGAATATGCCAATTTAAAAATTGACAGACCAAAAAATATCATCCTAATGATAGGTGATGGTATGGGATTGGGCCAAATCACTGCGGGAATGTATATGAATAATAATTGTTTAGAATTGGAACGATGCACCAATATTGGGATTCATAAATCCTATTCAGCAGATGATTTAATTACTGATTCAGCAGCAGGAGCCACCGCTTTTGCATCAGGTATCAAAACAAAAAATGGGTATCTAGGTCTGGATACCTTTGGAAGATATGTAGGGACCATTATGGATAAAGCTACCTCCAAAGATATGGCAACTGGACTGGTAGTAACCTCCACGATAGTTCATGCTACACCGGCAGCATTTTATGCACATCAAAAGGATCGGGATAATTATGAAGATATCGCTAAAGACATGTTGAAATCGAATAGTAATTTATTAATTGGTGGTGGTCAAAAATATTTTACCAGACGTAAAACAGATTCTATTGATTTGATACAAACGATGATTGATAGTGGTTATACGGTTACTGATTATTTTCAAAATGATTTGGAACAATTTACATTTCCTGAAGTAGATAAATTGTGTTATTTCACTGCAGATGGAGATCCGCTACCCGTATCAAAGGGTAGAACTTATTTGCCCCTTGCAACCAAAAAAGCCATCCAATTTCTAAAAAATAAACGCAAGAAAGGATTTTTTCTAATGATCGAAGGATCTCAAATCGATTGGGGTGGACATGCCAATGAAGCTGATTACATCATTACTGAAATGTTGGATTTCAATCAAACCATTGGAGACGTTTTAGATTTTGCTAGACAAGACAAAAACACTTTAGTGATTATTACTGCAGATCATGAGACAGGAGGATTTGCGATAAATCCGGGATCGATAATGGGTCAATTAAAAACAGCATTTACAACTAAAAAACATACTGCTGCAATGATTCCTGTATTTGCTTTTGGTCCGGGGGCTCAACTGTTTAATGGAATCTATGAGAATACAGAAATATATTCAAAAATGAATGCCTTGTTGTTTTATCCAAACTAGGCTAAACCTTATTTCGTTTTATTAATGACTAACTCTAATGAATGAATTCCAGAAATAGGATTGATTCTTGAATAAGGAATGATTTGAATCTGATAGGAACCCATTTGTGGATATTTAAAATTCATAATTAAAGGAATTTCTGCGAGACAAGTATTTCCTGAAATTTCACCGTTTGGTTTACCGTAATGATCTAATAAATCAAATGAAACTACTTGTTCTTTTAATGAACTATCGGGATACTGTGTGATGCATTTTACATAGATATTTTCAAAAGGTAAATCTACATCGTGACTAAGTTGTAATACCATATTATAACTAGCTAAGGTATCTTCTACCCTCCAATCAAAAATCGCCGGTTGGTTAATATACCATAATCCTCGGTCAACGACATGTTTACTGGATTGTACTAAATTGTCCTGACAACTGAATAGAAACAAGTTTAGAAATAAAACAAAAGCTATGATCTTATTCATGGATTAATTATGGAAAAACTCCTTCATCCGGTCAAAAAATCCTTTTTCTTCTGATGAAGGATGAGGTTGAAAATTAGTCATGGTTTTCATTTTTTCCATGATGGCTTTTTCTTCATTGGTTAAAGTTTTTGGTGTCCAAATATTGATGTGGACCAATTGATCACCTTTCTCATAACTTTGAACTGCCGGCAATCCAATCCCTTTGAGTCTAAAAATTTTTCCACTTTGAGTGCCTGGTGGTATTTTTATTTTAACGGCTGAATTAAGAGTTGGAACTTCTATCTGATGCCCTAACGCTGCATCTGCAAAATTGATATACAAATCATAATGGATGTTCATACCGTCTCTGGAGAACGATTCATGTTCCTTTTGTTCAATGCTGATCAACAAATCACCATTTGGGCCCCCATTGGATCCCGCGTTACCTTTCCCACGCATTGAAAGTTGCATATTATCTTCTATGCCTGCCGGAATTTGGATCTCTATGGTTTCTTCACCCATTTCTGAACCACTTCCTCTACAATTTCCGCAATTGGCAGAAATTTGTTGGCCCGTACCATTACAAGTCGGACAAGCAGTAGTAGTCTGCATTTGACCTAAAAAAGTGTTTTTAATCTGGCGGACATATCCTGAACCATTACAAGTACCGCATGTTTTGACGGACTTAGCATCCTTGGCACCACTTCCGTGGCAGGTTTTACAAGTTACTTGCTTTTTAACTTTAATTTTTTTGCTAATCCCTGTTGCTATTTCTTCTAAAGTCAAACTTACTTTGATCCTTAGATTAGAACCTTTTTGACCGGTAGATCTTCCGCCTCCACTACTTCTTCCTCCAAAAAATGATTCAAAGGGACTGCCACTATCTCCAAAAATGTCTCCGAAATTTTCGAAAATATCATCCATGGTCATTCCACCACTTCTGCCACTGTAACCAGCCTGAGGATCAACTCCAGCATGACCATAACGATCATATCTGGCTTTTTTGTCCGGATTGCTCAATATCTCATAGGCTTCTGCTGCCTCCTTAAAACGTTCTTCCGCCTTCTTGTCTCCCGGATTACGATCGGGATGTGTATCCATTGCTATCTTCCGATAAGCCTTTTTTATGACGTCATTGTCGGCACCTTTAGGAACACCTAAAACATCATAAAAATCTTTCTTTGCCATATTATCTTCTTCTAAAGGCTAAATAATTTATTTACCTACCACAACTTTTGCGAAACGAATAATCTTGTCATTCAAGGTGTATGCCCGCTCAATGGAATCAACAACTTTTCCTTTCATATCATCACCAGCCGCTATCTCTGTAATGGCTTCATGATAATTGGGGTCAAAGGTTTGTCCAATGGATTCAATGGGTTCCAAGCCTTTAGATTTAAGAATGGTCTGTAATTTATGCTGTAATAATCGCATTCCTTCCGGAAACAAACTTTCATCTTTCTGTTGTTCAGCCCATTTCTGAGCTCTTTCGAAATCATCTAAAACGGGTAATATTTCCTGGATTAATTCCTGAGATGCGTTTCGGATGGTATCCATTTTTTCTTTAAAAGTCCGCTTTTTATAATTATCAAACTCAGCGAACAGTCGTAGATATTTGTCTTTTTGCTCATTCAATGCTTCCTTAAGTGCTTCGGTTTCCGACAATTTTGAGGAACCATCTGCACCTTGCAAAGATTCATTCTCATCTAACTGCAGATCCATTGCATCATTTTCAGGATTTACAGGTTCAGTTTTCATTATATTTTCATCTGTTAACATAGTCCACCATTTGTTTAGATAATTTTTCATCTCAATATACTTGCCATTCCTATAATTGTAGCCAATTTGTCAGTTTTTTTGGGTGTCTTTTGCCAAATAATCATCCAACTCCTTGATATCTGGATCTGAAAGTAATATTTTACCTTGCGGACTAATTAGAAATTTTGTTGGTATTCTTTTGATATCAAAAAGGATTGCCATTGGGCTTTTTAGCATGTCAGTCTGAATAACATGATAGGGCCAGGCAAGACCATCTTCTTTAATCGCTTTGATAGCCCGCAACGAGTCTTGTTCAAAGGCTACACTCATAAACTTAATGCCTGTAGCTTGTTTAAATGCTTTGTCTTTATATTTAGCATACATCATGGCAAGTATTGGATTCTCGGCTCTACAAGGTCCACACCAACTTCCCCAAAAATCAATCAACAAATAGTGATCTTTAAAATCCTCTAATTTTATCGGTTGTCCTGCCAGATCAATAACTTCAAAACGAGGAGCATCCTGTCCGTAGACCAACATGGGTTTAAAATAAAAATATTTCACTAAAATGGCAAGTAATATAAGTCCACCAATGAGTAAAACTGACTTCATAGACACTGGATTTAGATGATTTGATTGGTAGAATAATAAAAAAAAAGCCATTAGGTTCTAATGAACCCTGAAGATATTCATTTTATAAGGCGGGGAGAATGATTTACTTTTGTTCGAAAGTTAATTGAAAAGAATATGAAACGTAAAATAATTCCAGGTACAATACCAACAGCAGATCTGCATCAATATCTGCTTGGCTCAGTGGCTCCCAGGCCTATTGCTTTTGTGAGTACTAAGGATGCTCAGGGTCGTACAAATCTAGCTCCCTACAGCTTCTTTAATGCTTTTAGTAGTAATCCACCAATTCTGGTATTTTCATCAAATCGTCGCGTAGAAGGCAATACCACTAAGGATACCCTGCATAACATTATGGAGTCTAAAGAATGTGTAGTTAATGTGGTCAATTATGAAATCGTCAGACAGATGATGATCTGCAGTGTGGATTTTCCAACAGAAATCAGTGAATTCGAACAGTCGGGATTAACTCCTGTCCCTGCAGAACTTGTCAAGTGTCCTTTAGTCAAAGAATCCCCAGTTAATATGGAATGTGTCGTTCAGGAAATCATTCCACTAGGTGACCAAGGTGGGGCGGGACATTTAATTATCTGTAAAGTGGTGTGTATGCATGTGAGTGAATCTGTATTAGATGAAAACAGTCGGATTGACCCACAAAAAATAGATTTAATGGGTAGAATGGGTCGTGCTTTTTATGTAAGGGCGAGTGGCAAATCGGTTTTAGCAATGCCACAATCCCAACATTTACCCATTGTTGGGTATCCAAATCTTCCGGAACATATTAGAATGAGTAATATTCTTTCTGCAAATCATATCGCCTATATGAGTGGTTTGACAGCATTGCCCAATCAACTCACTGCACTTGAAGTTTTAAAAGATTTTCCTGATTGCCAAAATATAATTAAGTCCATAGACAAAATAAATTCAGGTCATCATTTAGCTGTCAAATTATTTGAAGAAGGTAACATGGACTTAGCTGTGAACTTATTATGTGCTTTATAAAAAGTATTTCTGAAAATGGACTCTTATAAAACGCTTTAAAAAACCAATTAAAATAGGTTGATACGTATTTCAATCACCTTATTCCAATCAATTAATTCCCTTTTCCTTCATAACTCCATTCAACCATCGCAACATAGATAGCATCAAGACACTTGCAAATATCAGCAACACAAAATTCAACCAAAAATAATTGGTTTTGTCTTCATAAGTATCCCAAAGCGTAGCAAGTACTCCGGATAATTTATTTCCAATACTTGTAGATACAAACCATCCTCCCATCATTAACGAAGTGATTCGGGTAGGGCTCAATTTAGACACTAAGGATAAACCCATTGGACTTAAGAATAATTCGCCAATAGTAATAACTCCATATCCCATAATTAACCACATAACACTTGCTTTATTCATGCCATTATTGGTCATCGCTACAGCTGCCACCATAAATAATACAGATATTGCAGAAATGAATAAACCCATTGTAATTTTTGTAGGGGTACTAGGTTCTTTTCCTCTTCGTCTTAACATTGTAAAAAGTGCTACTACCAGGGGTGTCAATATAATGACCCAAGCAGGATTGATGGATTGACTAAGGTTGGTACTCCATACAGCAATTGTTGCGCCTTCTGCTGGCTTTTTTTCTTCTGTAACATTTCTAAAATAAATGGGATAGGCAAATTCTTTCATGACTTTTCCATTTTCTTTTTGCAATCGAAATTGTTGATCGTAGACCGGCACTGAATCCTTTACATAAGTTATAGATTTAGATAATTTGAATGTTTCGAATACCTCTTTAGTACCTCCTGTGATCTCTCGTTCAGTATAGCGATCTGCCCAGGTATTCAATGCAGAACCATTCTGTTTAAACACTGCCCAAAATAAAATCACTACAGCAAAAATGGCTAACAAAGCTAGAATCGGGCGTTTCTCATCAGTTGCAGCACCAAAGTAAAGAGATACATAAAAATAAAGTACGGGAATACAAGCAAAAATAAAGGCATCCGTACTATCTGATCCAACTAAAGATCCTGGAATCATCCAACCAATAATACCAAAAACAACAGAAGGAAATAAGATCAGCATACAAATTTTCAAAAAAGACATATCGCCCTCTTGAACTCCTTTTTTAATATCGAATGCTTCATAATGTTTTGTACCTATAATAAAAACAGCAACTCCTATAAACATTCCAATTCCTGCTGCCAAAAATGCAAAGCCCCATCCTAACATAATCTGCAAAGCCGCACCAAAAAAATTACAAATGAAAGCACCAATATTTATCCCCATATAGAAAATATTATAACCTTCATCTTTTTGTGCATTGTGTTGTGGCGTAGAATAGACATTACCCAATAATGTGGAGATATTAGGTTTGAAAAGACCATTTCCGAAAATCACCAATGTCATGGCTACATATAGTACTTTCAGATCATGGACCATCATCAAACAATAACCTAATCCCATCAATATCCCTCCTATGATGATTGTTTTCCTGTAAGCCCAATATCGATCGGCTATTAACCCACCAATAAAAGGGGTTAAAAAAACCAATGCGATAAATGTTCCATAGAGGTCAGCAGATTCAGCCTCTGTCATCCCAAATCCCGTCTCCACATCTTTGAGGTACAAGGTAAATATGCCTATCATTAGGTAATAACCAAAACGCTCCCACATTTCTGAAAAGAATAAATAAGGCAAGGCACGAGGATGAGTCTTCCACATAGATTAAAAATTTGGACAAGATATTGAAAAATGTGGATTGTGACTTGGATTTAAATTTTACTTTGTTATTACTATATACTTAAGCACTTTAAGTCATTTCAAATATTTACATCACCCAGCCCAACCTTCTCGATCCAAACTTCTAAAGTGGATTGCTTCTGCCAAATGCTCTATTTTAATATCATCAGAAGCAGACAGATCTGCTATAGTTCTGGCTACTTTTAGTATTCGATCATAGGCTCTTGCCGATAATTGTAATCGCTCCATAGCCGTTTTTAAAAGGACTGCACCTGCTTGATTGATGTAACATAAATCCCGAACCATACTCGATGAAATCTGAGCATTGGAATGCACATCCTTCATATCCTTATATCTTGTTTCCTGACGTTCACGTGCGATTTGAACACGTTCTCTGATATGTTGTGAATTTTCAGAAGATTTGCTAGTTTCCATAAGTTCATCAGAAGAAACGGGCGTCACTTCTACATGAAGATCGATGCGATCTAGTAATGGACCACTGATTTTAGCCAAATATTTTTTTACAATTCCGGGACCACAAACACAATCTTTATCTGGATGATTATAAAATCCACATGGGCAAGGATTCATGGATGCAATCAACATAAAATTCGCTGGATAATCCAGTGAAACTTTAGCTCGGGATATCGTGACTTTGCGATCTTCCATCGGTTGTCTGAGTACTTCTAAAACCGTACGCTTGAATTCCGGTAATTCATCCAAAAACAACACGCCATTATGGGCCAAAGAAATCTCTCCTGGTGCCGGATTACTACCACCTCCCACTAAGGCAACATCACTAATCGTATGATGTGGTGATCTGAATGGTCTAATGGACACCAGACCTGAATTCCCTGGTAAAATACCTGCAACGGAATGAATTTTTGTGGTCTCCAAAGATTCATGCAAGGTCAAAGGAGGAAGTATGGTTGGAAGTCTTTGGGCTAACATCGTTTTTCCAGCTCCCGGTGGACCAATTAATATGACATTATGGCCTCCTGCAGCAGCTATTTCGAGGGCGCGTTTGATATTTTGTTGTCCACGAACATCTGAAAAATCCCTATCATAAAGGGTTTGTTGGTAAGCAAATTCCTCACGTGTATCAAAAAACAAGGGCTCGATCTGTCTGGTTCCATTGATGAATTCTACCGCTTCTTGCAAATTATCGACCCCGATAACATCCATTTGATTCACTATGGCAGCTTCTTTAGCATTAACTGAAGGAATAATGATGCCCTTGAACTTTTCTTTTCGGGCTTGAATACCAATCGGAAGGGCTCCCTTGATAGGCCTTAGGCTTCCATCAAGTGAAAGTTCACCCATAATCATGTACTGATCCAATATCGCACCATTGATTTGTTTGGTTGCAGCCAAAATCGCTAAAGCAATTGGTAAATCATATGCAGATCCTTCCTTTCTTAGATCAGCGGGTGCAAGATTAACGACCAGCTTAAGTCGTGGAAATTGATAACCTATGTTTTTAATAGCAGCTTCAATTCTTTGATAACCTTCCTTCACAGCATTATCCGGTAGACCGACCAAAAAATAATTTATCTTTCCGGCAGCTACGGTGCCACCTGCATTAACTTCTACGGTAATTGTTTTAGCATCCACCCCGTAGACGGCGGCGGAATAGGATTTAATAAGCATTCTCAAAATTTGAATAAAAATAGAAAATTCTTAAATAATAGCTAAGAAATTATTGATTTAATCTAACAATAATTAAAATTTAAGCACACAATTAATTAGGCTTGTAGATATTCAAGAGCGGAGAATCAAAATTCTGATAGTTCTTAATAGGATATTTTGGGCTTGATTTTTCTGTTACAATTAATAAAATAATAATTACAACGGTTTTAGTTCAATTTAATCGAAATGAATACTTTTGAATTCAAGGCCTAACTCTTTAAAAATTGCAATTAGAGTAAGGTGCTAATAGACAAAAAAAATAACCAACTTTTCAAATTCTAACTATATTTGGCTTTAATAGCTACTATATTTAACTAAATTATACTACCTTATGAACACAGAATTATTTACAAAAAATTTATTTAATAAACTGGAAGTACTTTTAGGGGAAAAAAATTGGAAGTCTAAAACTGCTCAACTTCTAAATATTAGTTCGGATGCGTTCTATAAAAAAATCCGGAATGAATCCCAACTCAATCTTCATGAACTTTTGTTAATAAAAGACACTTTTAAAATATCAATAGACGCTTTACTTGATGAAAGTAATTTAACCGCTATTTTTGACTGTTCAGAAGTTATGGTGCCTAAAACTTCATATGTACACTATTTGGAAAATATTCTTTTGAACTTTGTAAAAACCAGCAATCTTAAAGATATTTATGTCTATTATACTTCAAATGAAATTTCATTATTTCAATATTTTCAATTTCCATATTTATCTGCATTTAAACTGTTCATCTGGGCAAAAACGAATTGGGACATACCTACCAATGTTGATTTAAAAACCGAGATTAATACGCTTGTAAAAAATGAAAAAGTTCAAGACTTACTAAAAAATATTACTTCCTATTATAATAGTTTTCCAAGTACTGAAATATGGAGTATTAATATATTAGATAACACCTTGAATCAACTCAAATGGTTTATAGAAAGTGGTGAATTGACAAATAAAGAATTATTAAATCTAATTATAAATGATCTTGAAGACCTTATACAAAGGAATAAAACAATAATGAAAAATGGAATTAAATTACCAAACCCAATTACTCAAAAGGACACTCCATTTAAGGTTTATTTTAATGAAATGACGCATACGAATAACACGATACTTTTAAAACACTCCACTGGTTTAATTACATTTATTACTCATGATAATCCCAATTTCCTTAGTACAACAAGCGAGCGCTTCGGGGACTTTACAAATCATTGGATCCAAAAATTAATAAATAAATCAGAAAATATTAGTGGTGAATCAGAAAAATCAAGAAATAAATACTTTTCTATCTTAGAAAAGAAATTGGAAAAGTTTAAAAATAATTTTGCTATAAGTTAAAAATGTGGCTGAGTGTAAAAAATACTCAGCCACAAATCAACTTTAATCTAATATTAGTTTAGTATGTTTTACTTTAAATCAGTCAGTTTTTACAATTTTTTGAGTGAATGATGTTCCAGATATTTGGCCAATAGCATTAATTTGATAAACCCCAACTGGAAACCTACTCATATCTAAATAAAAAGAATTGATTTTAGAACAATGCTCTACTACTTTTCCATATGGACCTATAATAAGTATATCATACATATCTTTAGGTAAAGAAACAGAAAGCATTGAATTCACAGGATTAGGTTGTAAAATCATGCTCGAATGTTTATTTGATAGATTTGTACGTCCTCCAAGATTATTGCCACTTTCTCCTGGCGCAATAAACGTAGTTGAATAATTGTACTGATCTTTACAAATTTGTTCTGAATTGGTAAAACGATCTTCGCCCATTTCTACGATTTTTCCAAAACCTAGAAGCGAAGATGAAAAATTGTGTTCATTCAATGATTGAAAACTTTCTGCAAAAATGTTAGCAATTGTGGTAGGCTCTTCTCCAGCATTTTCTACTATGCAAGGATTCTCGTCTTGAAACGGAAGCTTTGGTGCTAAACCATTCATATTACAGCCATAAGGATCCAGCTTGTCTGTTGATGGATTATATTCTAGGGGAATATTTGATAATTCATAATGACCGGTGGGAGGGAAATAGGTCCAATAATTTTTTCTCGCATTTATCTTACTTGGGCGGAAATTAACATACTGAATATTAAATAATTTTCCAAAATTTTTTGCCCCTAAGTATTTATTTTCAAAAGTATTAGATGTACCTTCCTTCCCTCGTATTAAATTATCGATATGAAGATTAATATCTGTTCCAAAAATGCCATTTTCATTTTGTATTAATTGTACACAGGTAAAATCTACTAAACCAAATCTTTTTCCTGTAGGAGTCGTTCCACCTAACATATTAATACCCATTTCATTTTTAGCTATGGTACTATACAACACCCTTAAATTGGATTCTGAACCTTTTATTCCTATCCGATTTCTTTCTATAGTACACCCTGTTAGTTCAGCTAGACCAACTCCTTGCAACTCGCATGCAGGTCTAAAATTTGTTTTAGAATAATCATAGGACCAAATGTTAACATTATTCATCCACAACCAATCTGTATTCTTAATATTTATAGCTTGGTTTGGAAGATCTAGCCAGCTACTAAAATTACAATTAACATAGTTCTGTTGTTTAACTTCTTTGGTCACTAATCCGTTGAAGCAGTGTTCGAAGTCAGTGTTTATAAGTTGCAGATTACCTGACTTTTCACCTTGAATCTCTAAACCTGATTTCAAATTATGGAATCTGCTATTGCTAATTGTGAATTCTGTAATATCTGGAGCTAGTATCCCTATATTATTTATAATTCTAGGATAGCCCAATGAATAAAAATCAATTTCATCCATTTTTGTTACAAATGCATTTTGAATGGAGGTATTTGCAGAATAACATATCTTACCTTTACTTAATTCGAGGGTATTCCTTCCTGTATTTACTATAGTTCCGTCTTCCAGCATCCACATTCTGCATGACTTTCTTAAGCCTTGCATTTTCATTTGTGTGACTATTTTCAACTGATTTTCCTTCCCCCATCTGAAATAGCCATTTCCGCTAAATTCGATCTCATTATTAAATTCCAAAGTACCATTAATATAAATCATTACATCTGCATCATCATGGGTATCCTCGCCATCCGTAATCCTGACTTTAGCGCCATCTTCTAATATAAGCTTAGCACCAGACTGAACGATTAGTGCAGATCCTGTATTCTCTATGGTGAGCGTAGCGCCACTATGTATCCTTAGTATTGAGCCATTAGCCAGTAAAAGCTTGCCGACATGATTACATCCCAGATCCCCTATCTTTAATTCAGATCCAGAAAAGATATTCACTACAGCATCACATGATGTCGCCACCGTGAATTCACTTTGTTTTGCTTCTGCTTCATCTAAGTATGCGGTATTTAGGCAATTATTTATAGCAAGTTTGCATCCCGAATGAACATCAATACTTTTTAACATATGTTTCATGTGACCGTAATTATATACAGATCCTCTAGTATGATGTGGTAATGTAATATCTGAACTTGGTGCTTTCTTCTCCAATTCCTGTTCCAACCAGTCTATCATGCCTTGAGTTAATTCTACATGTTTGAAGTTTTGACCATTGTCTCTGTTTTCATTTGGTGCATAATAGGAATTAAAAGGAGTTAACTTTTTTCCAATAATATCATAATCTTTAATGCTTTTTACAAGATTTTCATTTGTATACTCCCAATCAATAGCAAGGGCAGACATGGTAGGAATGAAGCAGATCTTATCATGTGCTTTGTCATAAAACATTCGTTTTATTCTTGCCGTTCCTTCCTTCTCTGTTAGCAACTTATCAATAGCATCATGAACATCAGATATATCACCTTGTCTTTTACCACCGGGACTATTATCTGTTTTTAATGCATCTGGACTGGCTGAAATTGTAACAGCATGATAATCACATGGTAATTCTTTCTCTAAAGGAGTGAATCTTAAAATTTTACTAAAATTAAAAGGTTGGATCCCGACGAATATTTGATTATCTTCGGTGAATTCTATCGTTTGTGTAAAACCTCTACATAAGCGTACATAATCATTATATTCAGTGGCACCATTGGTAGTGTTTATTCCTAATGCAAATACACTTTTTTCATTGACATCAAAATCCATTTTATCATATAATACTTTTGCACCAGCTTCATAGCCTTGATTGTTCCCAAGCTCATTTCCATCTGCTATAGCAATATTATATGTGGATTCCGGAAAACCTAATCCTGCCATCTCTGTACTGAATTGGGTTCTTATTTTTGCAGCATTCTGAGTATTAATAAATAAATCTTCTTGACCATGGTTTTCTAATGTTAATGTATTATCAGCAATACAGGTTTCGAGAGTTTGATACAATAGTTGTCGTGCCGCAGGTCTGTGAAGTTTATTCCATGATTCCGGATCACCATCTTTAACATGAGCAGTAAACCATGCGGTAGCTTGTAATCCCAAAGAAATAAATGCCCCGTTATGAGGAGAATCAAAGGATACATACGTTTTAGTGTCGTGACATTTTCCCATTTGTTCCATTTTAGCTAAGGTATATCTGGCAATCTGTCCGCCCATACTTGCACCAATGACTACATTAGGCTGAGGATTATCACAACCTGACTTCATATTGTTAACCTTCTCTATTGCCAATTCTAAGAGAATTCCGTTTTTTTGAATCCAATCACTTCCGTCATGAAAGTCTATTAGAATGATATCCCTTCCCTGATCCAAAAATTTTTCGATCTGACCAGGCATGAGTTTGAGCTGATCAAAACCTCCACTGCCTTCCTCGGGATCATCCGCGGAGGTTCCAAGTACGAACTGTGGCCAGCCAAATCCACCTATCTGTACAGATTGATTATGGTCAGGATCACAGTATTGGTCTGTATTAAATTCTACACCCTCCACGAAGATAACTGGATTGCAGAGATAAGGATCTTCATTTCTACTAACAGGAAGATCGTATTGCAAATGCTTGTTATTGAATTTTATATATACATTAGCCTTTCCCTTGGCTGGTGTATCATCCTTGCTGCCCTCTTCATAATAATCATTTACAGGGGGATGAAAAACATCAGGTGTTTCTAGTTCTATTACCATATCCGGGTATTGATAGGCAAAGATCTCATTTCCTTTTTGAGACTTTAATAAAAATTCTTTGGTGAATTCGTATTCTTGTGTAGTATTCTTTTTAGTTCCGACTAACCACTTAATCTTGACTCTATAATTGATATCTACAATTCCATAGGAATTAAAGGTCTCTGTGTATTTTTCAAGAGGAGCTAATATTGAATAATCTTTGTTATTCATTGCCACTTCGAATTGGACTATTTCAAGAACATTAGCATCACTATAGGTAGAATTGACTATTTCTATCCGCTTATACAGTGAGACGCTATTTGATAATTGTAAATCAAAAAAATATTT
>Ga0138256_10000454_pt1 | contig 44873 bp, 34 predicted proteins | sample KNB2016incub_MG_FD_105486 | JGI IMG/M metagenome (GOLD analysis project Ga0138256, IMG submission 105486) | Active sludge microbial communities from wastewater in Klosterneuburg, Austria - KNB2014incub_MG | ecosystem: Engineered > WWTP > Activated sludge > Unclassified | place: Austria... | reverse complement strand
CGTCGTATTTGATAACTCCGGCTCCGGATTGGACGGAAGCAGACCTCAAGTTTGCAGTGCCGAACGGTTTCGAAGGCGTCGAACTCAGATTTGTCATCGATGATTGTTCCTCGGAGAAATGTACTGTATCCGGGAATGTTTGGTTTGACGATTTTGAACTGTCAAAAATGTAGAAATGCCGAGCAAGAATCCCAATCATCAAAGGGCCGCGACTGCTTTTGCCGTATCGGGCGAAAGTTCGCCGTATGGAAAGGCCGCCGCCGTATTGTTGGCGGCAATGCCCATGTTGGCAGCGGTCGCGTATGGCGCTGTGGACATTTGGGCATTGATCCCATTGACGCTTCTTACGTTTTTGTTGGTGCTGTTGTGGACGGTCGATAGCTTCAAGACGGGCTTTTTCCCCATCGCCTGGTCGGCCTTGCAGCTTCCGATATTGGGCCTGATCCTGGTCGGCTGTATTCAGATGCTCCCGTTTGGCGGACGGTCCCTAGATCCCGGCCTTCTTTCCGTGCCTGAATCAAGTTCGCTGACCCTTGATCTTTTTTCGACGGAGTATTTCGTCATCCGGCTATTTCTTCTTTTTGTGTTCTTTACGGCCGCGTTGACATTTCTGAAGTACAAGCGGCGGGCGCAGCGTATTGTTGTTGCCGTCGTGATCTTTGGATCCGTAATGGCATTTGCCGGCATTCTGCAGCGGCTTGCCAGTCCTGATGCGATCTACGGCTTGCGTCAAACCCCTCAAGCCATTCCTTTCGGGCCATTTGTCAACCAGCATCATTTTGCGGCATTCATGGAAATGACGGTTGGACTTGCGTTGGCGATGCTTACCGGCGGGGCAATAAAGAGCGACAGGAAAGCACTCGTTTTTATTGCTCTTGGCCTAATGATGATCGCGGTCATTATGACTGGGTCGCGCGGCGGGATGATAGGCATGGCGGCGACATTTGTGGTTGTTCTGGCTGCTGGCAGTTCGAAGTCAAGTTTGACCAGCTCGGCCGCGGGCAATAGCAGGCTTTTTAAAACCGCGGTTGGAGCCCTGCTTCTTGCGGCCGCCGCCGGGACCGCGATATTCTTGTCCGGTGCCGACCCTCTGCTCCGCGGATTGGGCATCGAGAACAAGGAAGTAGATCTGACCGGCGGACGACTGCATTTTTGGTCAATAGCCCTAAAGATCTTTTTTGATAACCCGATACTCGGCGCCGGTTTCGACGCGTTTGGGGTCGCATTTACTAAATACGATTCATGGCACGGATATTTCCGCGTGGAGCAGGCTCACAACGATTATTTGCAAATGCTCGCGGATGGCGGGATCTTGGCATTTTCATGCATAGCGGCCTTCATATTCTTGCTATTGCGGCATGGGGCCAAGGTCATCAGATCAAGTTTGAGTCCGGAACGGCGAACGATCGCCGTAGGAGCACTTGCCGGCTGTTTCGGCATTTTGGTCCACAGCTTCTTTGATTTTCCGCTGAGAACGGTGTCCAATTCTTATTTTTTCCTATTGTTAGCGGCACTGGCGACCGTCGAGTTTTGGGATGAAAGCAAAGCAGTGGAATAGAAGGCCTGGAAGAAAAAATACTAGCGGACGTGAACGGTCACCACTTTTTTCCCGCACGGTGATTCAAAATTCACTTGATAAACTCCGGCGTCATAACCGATCGATTTGATAACAAAAAAACGCCGGCCCGCGCGGCCCGCGACATCAGGCTCAGATCGTATTTCTATATCGCGGCTGCTGGTTGAACTTGCTTTTATTTCCATCGCATCGGCCTCTCCGCTTACCGCGACCAGCACGCTCATACTTCCGCCGCCGCTAAGCAATGAAATGGTATCCTGGTTGACCTCGATCGTACATTTTTGATCAGAAATTATCTCTTTTCCCTCGACCAGCCGCCGGCGCGTTGAACCTCCGGCCACCGTGTCCGGTTTAGGCTCGATTGGCGAAAGTTCACCTGTTTTTTGCGAACTTGCCTGTCGCGGGACCGTAATGACAACCGGTTCAAAAAGGTCCTTGGTTTTGGACGCCTTTTCGTCAGTTTTTAGCGGATCTTCAACGATCAGCAAAGGTTTTCTTGACGGTGATTCCGGCTTTGCCGCGGTTGAGGAAGTGTCAGCCGCATTTTTTGGTTCCGCCGCCTCGTTGGACGGTGTCGATAAAGTGTCGGGATCTGTTGCCTTCAAGTTGCTCGGATCCAAAGCCGCCGGCTGCAAACTCTCTGAAACAGGATCCGGCTTTTGATCCCGGACTACCTTTTCCAGATCAATGGGCCGCGGCCTGGCGTCGAGAGGGCCCGCATCCGTCTTATCGATCGTTTTCAGCGGTTCTTTGGCCTGAACTGCGTTCTGTGCTGATGCTCCTGCGGTTTCCGATTCCGGCTTCCGAGATTCCGTGGCCTTCTCCGGAACGTCGGCCGATGCATATTTTTCCGATTTCTTGTCTATCACATCAGGCTGCTCTTTTCGCACATCGGCCGTGATCGGCGGCGGCTTCAGTGCCGAAGGTTCGTCGGGCGTCTCGGTTTGCTTTTTGATCTCAGGCGGGTTTGCCGGCACTGTGCCGGCCGTCTTGTCAGACGCTGTATTGCCGTCGGACGTATCGGCAGGATTGTCAGCAACGACAGGCAGCGGTTCAGATATTAACTTACTCTCGACTTTCTTAATTTCGACAGTTGTTTCCGGCGCCGGCGGTTGGGAGGCTGTTGAGTCGATCTTTGCGGGCACAGCCGGCGGCGGTTCGGTACGATCCTGAGGGGACGGTGAGAGCGGGCTCTCCTTGGACAACGAACCGGCAGGGTCTGAAGATTCAGGTTTTTGCGGTTTTAGAGCGGCGATCGGCGATCCGGGGTTTGGACCGATCTTTTCGTCGAGGCCGTCAACATTACCGTTTATTCTCCGGTAAAGGGCTTCAATGACACCGTAACTCAGGCTATTCGGCCTGTCCGCCTTATAACTTTGAATGTAACTGTCGAGAGCCTCTTGGTCCTTGCCGTCCGCTTCGAGTGCGGCACCGAGGCGCCACAGGCTGGAACGCCACCATGCGCTCTTCTCCGGCAGTACGCTGATCGCCCGGCGAAGGCGAACAACCGAGTCGGGATAATTTTTCTGCTGGTAAAGCGTCCATCCCGCCAGTTCTTCGATACGTCCGCGAAGGATGGCCGAAAGCATTTGCCGCGGGACATCGGGAACAAGAATTACCTCATTCCTTGAAAAGGCGATAGTGCGGCTTTCGTACAATTCGCTCGCCATTGTTGCAGCGGCGGGTGATGAGACGTCGAGGCCTGCCTCAGTGTTGCCTACCGATGCCTTAATAAGCTCGGCGACCTTGGGAAGTGCGGCATTCTTTCGTAAAAGCAGGTCCGCCGCGTAAAGCTGGCGATGCAGTTTCATCTTGTCGTCGCCCTTTACAAACTCATCTGTCAGGGCCGCCAGTTCGACATCATTGCCGCCCTCCTCGGCCTTGGCCTTTAATTCGAGCAAGATCCGCAGCCTAGCGGCCGTATCCGCATTATCGGCGGCCGAAGGCTGCAGAATGCTCGCTTTTCGTTCAAACGCGACCAGGTCATGAAAGTTCGCGGCCTCTTTCAAGACGCGTCCGCCCAGTCTAACCTTCAGCGTTCCATTTTCTAGTGTGAAGCTTTTCGCAAGATCTTCCACCGCTTCGCGAAAGAAACCGGCCTGAAAGCGGGCCGAGGCTATCTCGTATGCAAGCGTCGGGAAACTGCCGTACTGCCTGGCCGCGATAAGCGCCCGTTCGGCCTCGACCGGTTTGTTTTGCTTCATCAGGCCGCGGGCAAGAGAGATGTGTCCCCAAACATACCTTGGTTCAGCGTCAACCGCCTTTTGTCCGTATTCGACCGCCTTTTGTCCCAAGTCGTTTGCTGCGTACCAATACGCCGCTCCTGCCAGGAGGCCAAAATTTTTCGGGTCCGCCGCAAGTGCCTTCGTCAATTCGGCCTCGGCGTCGGTCCGCTTTCCCCCGTCGAAAAGAGAAAGGGCAAGTCCGCCGCGCGCGACAAAATCGTTTTCGTTCAGGGCAAGGATCGAACGATAAATCGCCGCTGCCTCATCCGGTTTTCCAAGGGCCCGTTTCATTTCTGCAAGGCTCCGTTGGGCCGGAACGGAAGCCGGGTCCAATTCGAGGGCCTTTGCATAAGCAGCGGCTGATTCTTCGAGGTCAAAGTTAAGCCGGTTCGCAAGCCCCATTGCCTGATAGCCGGCGGCCGAATTTGGATCGAGCGACACAACAGTTTCTGCCAAACGACGGGCATCGGAACCGTTTTCTATACTGAGGTAAAAGCCTACTAATCCTAAAAGTTGCTTTGTGTTAGCGGCTACTTTCTTTTCGATCCGGCCAGCTAGCTCATAGGCAGAAGTTCTATCGCCCTTATAAAAAAGGTTTGCCGGGAATTTGAGGATTACGTCATTGAACAACCGGTCCGGGATCACCGCCGGTGCTTCATCGACCGCGAGCTTATAGCTTGCCGCCGCACCTGCCGGATCGCCTGCCTGCAGTTGCTCGCCTCCGACAATAGCTCTGGCCGTGACAAGATATTCCACCGCTTCGTCGTGAACTTCCGAGAGTGGAAATTCGTCAAGAAACGCGCGCAGCAATCGGGCCTTTTCTGAGATGGTTTGGCCGGCCAGGGCTTGCTGATATTTGGCCTTATCAGCCTCGGGTGTCGGTGACGGTTGGGCCCCGACTGTCTCAGAAAGGTCTTTCGGTTCCGCCTTGTTATCTCTTGCCGCGGGAGATTTCTTTTCGGTCTTAGATGCTTTTGGCCTAATCGAAGTTTTATCCGGTTGTCCGGCTTTAGTTGCGGCCTTAGCCGGTTTCTTTTCCTGGCCGAAACCGGCCGCCGCGATCATTAGTATGAAAAATAGCAATAAACCCTTATTCATAAAGCGTGAACCCGCGCCCGGGCGAGTGCGGCCCGGCAGCAAAAAAAATGTTCAACGTAACAGAATCATATCACGAAATTGCATTTGGCCCCGCGCGGTTTTATCCTCGATGCAATGACCGAACTGGACGAGATATGGTCCCGGATGCTTGCTGACGCGAGCGAGAATGCTAAAGCGTCGGGCCGGCACGATGTTGCTGCTTATCTCACGCTCAAGGCCTCAAACGACGCGATCAGGCGGGCCGGTGTCGGTTGGCTACTTGAAACGCTTACAGAGTTTGCCGCAACAACGGACCGCGGCGGGCATTTGGTAAAAATAGAACGCAAAGAACCGCACAATTTTCACTTTCGCGGAGCAAACATGGTCGGTATTTCAATCAGTTTTCGTTACGGATTGAGATGTTTGACCGTGGAAGCCGGTTGGACGCGGACGCCGGCCGACGGCTTTATGCGTGGCGGCGGTATGGCGTTTGCCCGTTTCAAGCATTTTGGGATGGCAGAAGCGAACCTTGACGTCGGGCTTTTCGGCACTTCAGCGACTCCGGCTTGGAGGGCCATGCGAAATGATGAAGTTGGCGGCGATATTCATTCTCAACATCTGCGGCGGCATATTGACGTGCTTGTAAGCGATTGACCATAAGCCGTTTTCTCTCGTTTCGAGATACGCTATGGCCGCGCAGCCCGCGAAATAAGCTAGGCGGTCATAAAATAAAACGTTAGGTTCGGACTTGCGCGAATTGAGGTCACAGACTCGCGAAATCTCGTGAAAATCCATTTTTCGATTTTGTACCTATTTTCGCGGGCGAAATTGTTACAGGGTGATAGAGGATTTCTCGATTCCGGCCTGTCTGCGGTAAACTGTAAGTTGGAATCTTATTTGGGAGACCCAGTAGTGAAAGCAGAGCTTGAAAAGTTAATAGATCTACAGAAGACGGATACTAACATCCGTCGATTAAAAAAGTTGATTGAGTCCGCTGACGAGAGGCGTGCCGAGATCGAACAGGAGTTTGAGCGGCACGCCTCTTCCATTCGGGAGGTACAGGGCCGCCGCGACACACTGAACGCCGACCGTGCCAATCTCGAAAAGCAGATAGCCGAAAACAAAACCTACCTCGACCGGGCCGACCGCAACCTTAAACACGCACAGAATCAGAAAGAATATGAAACAGCAATGCGTGAGATGGATGCACTGCAAAAACAGATAGCCGCATTTGAAACGCAGGTTGTCGAAAAAATGGCGATGTCGGAAGAGGTCGAAAAGGAAATTGAAGAGCGGGCCGAAGAGATAAACACGATCGACGCCAAACGCTCGACTGCACTAGGCGATTTTGATACAGAACTTGCTCGAAATAAAAAAGATTTCGATGCCGACACAAAAAGCCGCGAGACCGTTTTCGTAACCCTGCCGCCGCAGCTTGCTTCGGTTTACAACCGACTTGCCCAACGCAGCCGCGACGGAATTGCGGTTGCCGAGGTCGTAAACGGTTCATGCAGCGCTTGCTTTATGTCCCTCAGGCCTCAAATGCAGGTCGAGGTAAAAAAAGCGAACCAGATAATCACCTGCGAAAGCTGTACGCGGATACTCTATATCCAGTCAAAGGCCGAAACCAGCGAAGCAACGGCAAGTTGATCTTTAGTCGAGAAAATTTAGGGCCGCGAACCAATGCCAGTGATTTCTATTTTCTTGAATTCGAATTAACTTGGTCATTTAAACGAATTGAAAAGACTTTTGATTGCGGTCGCGGGCGGCGTGTGTATCCCGGTTTTTTATACTGTGATAGCGATTACCGTTAATGCGCTACTTTCAGAATCCGGGAATATCTTGACCTTATGGGGCGGTGAGGAAGTGCCTAAGTGGTTTCTTGCACCGGTCAGTTTGCCGAACTATTTGTTCGCTTTCCTGCGTGAATGTGAAAGCGAGATTCTGAACCTTTATCTGGATAATCCGTGGTTTCGCGCAACCTTTGCTTTGTTATTCGATTTCGTTCTCTACGGGTTGCTCACTTTTGCTTTTCTTAGAAAGTTCGGTTACCTCAAGGGTCGAATTTAGTTCAGCGACTGAAGTATAAGTATTATTTCGCCCACTCGTCGGCTATCTTTACGTCCACCTTTACCGGTACTTTTCTGATATATTCCGCTCCGGCTTTGCGCATCGCGTTTTCTAGAAGTTTTGCGGTTGATTCCGCGTCACCGGCGGCACATTCGAGAATTATCTCGTCGTGGACGATGTTTACCAGTTTGGCTGACGTGCCGCGGATCCGGTCGTGAAGAAGGCGAAGGGAACGCTTCAGAATGTCGGCTGAGGTGCCCTGTATGGGCATGTTGATGCCGTAGCGTTTGGCAGACGAAGCGGCCTGTCGGTCGGTTTCGTCGAAACGAAGCCGGAGCAGGCGATGCGACGCGGTGCGGACATTTCTTTCGGCAAGTATGTGCCGGCCCTGGTCGCGAAGATACTGATCGAGTTTACGAAACGTGCCGAAATATTTCCGCATCGTGTTCTCGGCATCCGATTGCGAAAGGCCCGTCATCATCGCAAACCGCGACGCTCCAATTCCATAGACGATGCCGAAATTCAGCCGCTTTGCGAATGAACGCTGATCGTCAGTCACATCCTCCGGCTTTACGCCAAAGACCTGCGAAGCCGTGGCGGCGTGAAAATCCCGGCCGGAAACAAATGCGTCGATAAATTTTTCATCGCCGGAAAACTCGGCGAGAATGCGAAGTTCGATCTGCGAATAATCGGCGATCACAAGATTGCTGCCCGGCCCGGCGGTAAAGCAGCGGCGGTATTCGCGGTCGTGCGGGATCTGCTGAAGGTTCGGGTTCGAGCACGAAAAACGTCCGGTCGGCGCGCCGATCTGGCGAAAATCCGCATGGATGCGGCCGGTCTTTGGCTCGATGTATTCAAGGATGTTCTCGCCAAAACTGGTCAAGGATTTTGCAACGCCTCGATATTCAAGCAGTTTTGCGACAACCGGATATTCGACCGCAAGCGGCTGAAGCTGCCAGCCGCGCGTCGTTGCCGGAACTGGAACGCCAAGGTTTACCAAAGCGTCGGTGACCTGTGCCTGTGAATCAAGGTTGATCTCGGCACGCCCAAACAACGACGCTTGTGCCACGCCGGACGACAAAAGCTCCTGCAGCTCGTCCGCCGTCTTTGCTTGTGCAACTTTTACTTTCTCAAGCTGTTCGCGCCAGCGGCCGACATCGAGGCTGAAACCGTTGAGCTCCATTTGGGCGATCGGCATCACACATTCAAACTCAAGCCGCGCGACGGTCTCCAGATCGTCGTTTTTCAATCGATCTGCCATTTGAGAATGAAGCTGCGTCATAATGGCAGCATCGCGGGCGGCATATTCAACCTGGGCCGGCGAAAGATCGTTTGCGGACCAATCGCTTACCTGCATTGATTTGTCCAACTCGATACCCGTAAAGTGCTGCGTAACATCAGCAAGCGAATGTCGCCGGTCCGAATCGCCCGCCGCGATCAGCTGACTTGCCAGATAAGTGTCAAAAACGCCGTTTAGCTCGCTGCCCAGATGGTGACGGACCCATTTTGCGTCAAATTTGGCGTTATGAGCGATCTTTGTGATCGATGGATCGGAAAGCAGGTCGCGAAGCGGTGCTAAATTATCACTATCGCCGCCGTTGGTAGAAAAATGCCTTAGATCGATAACCTGTGTGCTGCGCCCGTCGCTTAGCTGAACAAGGCGCAGTTCCCCGCGATAAGGATCGAGTTCCGTGGTTTCGGTATCAAAACCGAGCCGGTCTGAACGGCGAAGCTCTCCGACGGCCGTTTTCAGCCCTTCAGGGTCAGTTATGATTTGAAAATAAACTTCCATAAAAACGGAAAAGTCGGGGCAGAGAAACCTTTTGCGGGGCGTTGCAAGCCTTGTTTTCGTAAAACTTTAATTATATCGCTACCGGCCGGGAACTTACAGCCTAAACGCAGATGTGACAATTTAGATTTCCTATTTTTGAAAATTTGTTTATACTACACTCGGTTTGCTAAATGACTTGATTCGAGACAGAGACTGGCAAAGCAAGCTAAAAGGATCTAAGAAAACCCGGAAATTTCCGGGAAAAGATTTTAACGGGTCGAGCACGATCTTATTTAGGATATGTGCTCCCTTAGGCTGCCTGGCCCAGGTGCCATGTCAGCTATACGAATTCCTGCGTGAAAATTTTCGAAGCTCTTCGTTTTGGAACTCACTTCCAAGGCCAATACTTAAAGACCATTCCACGCCAAGAATCCGTCCGACCGGTTTCATCGGTTAAAGTCTGCCCTGGATCCATCATTAAAATATTCTGTCCCGAATGCTTGATCGGCAAAATCAGAATTTAACTTCAAGGAAAATACAATCAAATATGGCGAAAGAAATGATCGTCAGCGTCAATGGACGCGAAAAAAAGATAGCGATCCTGGACAACGGGAAAGTTACAGAATTTTACATAGAGCGCGGCGAAGAAAATGCAGGTATTGCCGGGAATATTTATAAGGGCAGGGTCCAGCGGGTGCTGCCCGGCATGCAGTCGGCGTTTGTTTCGATCGGGCTGGAGCGGGATGCATTCCTTTATGTCTCGGACTTTTTCGACGAAGAAGAAGAGATCGAGCGTATCGTGATGGAGAAATCCAAGAAATCTTCACCCGAAGAGGCAAAGCGCGAAGCCCGCGAACAGGTCGATCGTGCCCGCGTTGATCGCGAAAAGCAGATGGAGGCAGTTCAAGAGATAGTTGAACCGCTGGAAGGCGCGGCGGCCGATCATCATGACGAATCGCCTGTCGAAGCCGAGAAGCCGGCTCCTGAAGGCCGCAAGGGCCGCGGGGCACGCGGACGCGGGCGTAAGGACCGCGACGAGGCCCAGGCCGAAGCCGAAGTATCCTCGACCCAAAAAGAACCGGAAGCGGAGAACGAGCCTTTCGAATTCAAATTCGAAATTGAAGATGAGGGATTTGAACGAATCGTTGACGATACCGATACGGGGGAGATGTTTAAGGATGCATTCGTTCAGGAACGCATCGTGGACCAGGTCCGCGCTGTCGAGTTCGACATGGAGAGCACTGAAAGCGTTGAGGTCGGGTCTCTGTTAGCAACAGGTATAGATCAGCCGAGCGGATTCGAAAGGATCGCCGACGACGACGAGGACGCGGCGCCGGCCGCGGGGACAAAAGGACGCGGCAAGAAGGCAGACAGCAAGCCCGCGGCAAAGTCTAGATCAAAGAAAGCAAAGCCGGAGGTTGCGGCACCGGAAACGGGTGAGGCTTCGGAGACCGAAGGTAAAAAGCCCGCCAAAGGCAAAGGAACCCGCAGCCGGTCGAAGAAGGCCGCAGCGACAGAAGAGGGCTTGAAAGACGGAGAGGCGAGCGTTCGCGAGGGCGGCGATAGTGCGGAAATGACCGTTCGCCGCGGCGGCCGCGGCCGCCGCCGCGGCGGGGGCAAGGCCCGCCGGCCGGAGAATGCCAACGCGGGCGATAGCGACGTTGCCGACAATGAGGACGTAGAACTCGAGGCTGAAGGCGTCGATAATGCGGCCGAGGACCATATATCTGACGCGCCGCAGAACGGAAATGTAATTGAACCGGCCGATGAACCGGAAACTCAGGCAGCCGAGACTGTTTCGGTACCCGAACCGGCACGCGGCCAAAGTGACAACCGTGACAATCGCGGCGAAAACCGCCGTGAGGGATTTGAGAACCGCGACCGGCGCGGCGGACGCGACAATCGTGATTCCCGTGACCGTGACCGAAACCGGAACCAGGGTGACAGCCGAAAATTTGACCGGGGCGATAAACGCGACCGAGCGCCTCAGCCGACGATCTCTGACCTCTTGCGTGAAGGCCAGGAAATACTGGTTCAGATCGCCAAGGAGCCGATCGCTCGAAAAGGGGCCCGTATCACATCGCACATCGCACTGCCGGGACGATTCCTGGTCTATATGCCTACTATCGAGCATCTTGGCGTTTCCAGAAAGATCGAATCGTCGAGCGAACGCGGTCGGCTTCGCACGCTGATCCAAAGAATCCGTCAGGATGAGGACATTCCGTCCGGCGGGTTTATTGTAAGGACCGCCGGTGTTGGAATTTCGGAAGAAGATCTGCGTCAGGACGCCCGCTACCTTGTGCGGACGTGGCAGGACATCAGAAAATCATCTGAAAAGACTAAATCGCCGGCATTGGTCCATCAAGACCTGGACATCGTTCAGCGGCTGCTGCGTGATCAGATGTCGGACGAGTTCACGGCGATCCGCGTTGACAGCGAAGAAGAGTATCTACGCACAGTCGAATTCATGAACCGAATTCAACCGCGGATGGTGAATCGTGTAAAACTTTATACTCGCGATGAGCCGATCCTGGATGCTTACGGCGTTCAGGAAGAGATAGACAAGGCATTGAAGCCGAGAGTATGGCTGAGATCGGGCGGTTATCTTGTGATAAATCAAACCGAAGCCCTTGTCGCGATCGATGTGAATACCGGCAAATTTGTTGGCAAGGGCAACGCCCGGCTCGAAGACACGATCACGCGCACCAATCTCGAAGCGGTCGATGAGATCGCGCGGCAGATACGCCTTCGCGACCTCGGCGGCATCATCGTGCTCGATCTGATCGACATGGAAGACCGGCGAAACCGGCATAAGGTATCACAGGCCCTGCAGGAAGCATTGTCTAATGACAAGTCGCCGACAAAAGTGCTTTCGTTCAACGATTTTGGGCTTATTATCATGACCCGCAAACGGGTAAAGCAGTCGCTTGAAAGAACACTTTGTACTGTTTGCGAGTATTGCGAAGGCTCAGGCTGGGTGAAATCACCGCAGACCGTTTGCTTTGAGATCCTGGCGGAAGGAGCCCGCATGTCAAGACAGCTTGAAGACGTAAAGCAATCGACGCTTAGGGTCCATCCTGAAGTGGCAAAAGCTCTCCGGTCAACGGAGCGTGAGATCCTGGACGAGATCGAGGCCCACCTCGGCCCCATCGACATAACAGCCGATCCGCATATTCATCAAGCTCAATACGATTTTGCTTTCGTTTAATTGCCATCGATCCTTCGATGCAATGAAATTGACGCCTTTACGATATAGCCGTAAGGGCGTCTTTGTTTACTAGCCGGCGCGTGTAATAGAAACAAGCAGGCCGTGAAATGCATCTTGAATTCATCCTAACCCGGATCAAGCATTAGGAATTCTGCACGCGAAATACGCGAAAAGATGCGGAAAAAAAAATAATGATCTGAGTCCCGGCTTGCTCGATTGGCGAGTCTTTGCCGAGCGGGATTTCTTCCGAAATTCCATTTTGCGCGTTCATTCGCGGATTTCGCGGGTATAAGAATCCCAATGCGTGATCTAGTTTTAAGTTTATAGGGTTCAGTCTGTTCGGGTGAAACTTATTAGAGCGAATGCTGAGAACACTAGTCCGGAGATTCAGGGTCTTGTTGAAGTCTAGCAACCAATTGCACCTCGACTTTCAACTAGTTGATATCGAGCGGCCGGGCAATGCTCCGAATCGACGCAGCACACGGACACTAATTGAGTGATCGTATCGGCTAACGGTGATTTCGGAATGAATGAACCGCCGCGCCGGTTTGAAAATTTGATCGCAGAACTGAAACTTAGCGGAGCTTATTGAATTTTAAGGTCTTTCTTCAATTCCTTTGGATTTGCGGGCTTTACAAATATAGCGTCCGGAATACTCTTGTTATGCTCAATGGATTCGTAGTTGATGCGGGAGGCATGGCTGCCGTTGGTGAACCGGTCGATAATAAATGCCGAACGGATGCCATTGACATCGACAAACTGAGCGTAACGGTCTTCTTCTTTAATTTCCTCGCCGTCCGGCGTCACATGAGTGAATATCGCCTTTGCCGGAAGTCCGGTGTCCGCCGCAAATTCAAACTCAACGGCAAGTCCGTCTTTGTATGTTAATCTTATGACATCGTTCCGCTTTCCCAGGCTGGCCTGGCGTTTACCGACGTAGGTCAGTTTTGCCTCGTCTTTCCAATTGCCGCGAAGCAAATTATCAAGGCTGGTGCGGATGCCGCGCTTAAAATCGTCAACTTGTTTTGCGCCCTGTACTTTTACTAATTCGGCGTCGCCGTCGAATGTCCAGCCCGTATTACCGGCATTGGTCTGTATGCTTTTCACCCCGCCGCCCTTAAACTCGGTGCGCTCCTTATCGGGAAAAACGATAACGTCGATAAATGTTTGGAATGACACGACAGTTCCGTCTTTCATAAGGCTGAAACGGCCGTGCCCGACCTGAGACGTGACCTTGAGATATTTGTCGCCGCCAAGATTTTGCACCGCCTTTTGTATCACGGCATCGGCCTGATTCGCGGTCACTTGAGCATAGGACTGGCCCGCAAAAACGGCACCAACAAAAATTGCGGCGATAAGCGACAAGAAATGTAATTTCATACGAAAAAGACTTCGATGAATCTTATCATCGAAGTCTTTTGATGCTGAAAGACGGATTTGGGTTTAATTCAGGTTGTATGAATCAAGCGGCCTGACGACGATATCGTCATTCTCACAATCAACAATGAAGCGGCGCCCCAATTTCCATTCGTTCGTGATCGGCAGCTTTACCTTTTGATCGATATGCCGTTTCAAAAAGCGTGCACCATAAGCAGGCGAAAAGCCCTTTTCGGTCAACAGGTTTAGCGCTCCATCCGTGATCTCGACGACCTTGCCCTGCGATTCCATCTTTCGCTTAAGTTTGTTCAAATAGATGCCGGCAATATCACGAACTTCATCCATTGTGAGCGGCGAGAAAATGATGATCTCATCAATGCGGTTGCGGAATTCCGGCGTAAAGCGGGTTTCGGCCGCTTTCATCACTTCGCCCTTTATCTGCTTGACCTCGCCGAGTGTCTTTTGCCCAAACCCGAGCGGTTTTTCATATCGTTTAAAGCTTTCAGAGCCAAGATTTGATGTCATGATGACGATGGCGTCGGAAAGATAAACCTTCTTGCCGCGTCCGTCCGTCATCCAGCCTTCGTCAAATGCTTGCAGGAAAAGGTTCATCAGATACGGTGAGGCCTTTTCCACCTCATCCAAAAGCAGGACCGTGTACGGATTATCGCGAAGTTGTTCGGTCAAAATGCCGCCCCGCTCCGAACCGACGATTCCGCGCGGCATTCCAATAAGCTTTTCGATGCCGACCGTGCCGTCACCATATTCGCTCATGTCGATGCGGATCATTTTTCCTTCGTCGCCAAACATGAACTCGGCGACAGCTTTCGCAAGCTCGGTCTTGCCAACTCCAGTTGGGCCAAGAAACAGCAAAACCCCGTCAGGAGCATAATGGTTATCTTTTAGCGGGCCCTTGTTCAGCCTTAGCCTTTCGGCAACTGCTTTCACCGCATCCTTTTGGCCGATCACACGCTTGCCGAGGTCCGACTCCATCGTAGAAAACCTGTCTGATGTGTCGCGGTAGATCATGTCCTTTGGAATACGCGATTCCTGAGAAATGACATCGATAATGTGTTCCGGCAAAACCGTCAGCCCGGCCGGATCGTTGATCTCGACCTTGACCGACGCCGTATCAAGCCAGCCGATCGCCTTGTCCGGCAAATGCAGGTTGCGGATATATTTCGGCGACATTTCAAGAGCCATGTCAATGGCCTCATCAGAAATTGTGACCGAATAATTCTTTTCCAGCCGCGGACGAAGGCCGACCAATATTTCTTTCGTCTGATCGATAGTCGGCTCTTCAACTTTTACGAGGCGGAAGCGGCGCGAAAGAGCCTCGTCTTCAGCGATATATTCTTTAAACTCAGAGATCGTGGTCGCGCCAATGATGCGAAGCTCACCTCGGGCGAGGCTGGACTTGAACATGTTCGCCGCATCGCTCGAGGTGCCCATTGCTGCCCCGGCGCCGATGATCGAATGTGCTTCGTCAATAAAAAGGATAATATTGTCTTTTTCCTTTACCTCGTCAATGATGCCCTTGATGCGTTCCTCAAACATTCCGCGAAGCATTGTACCGGCGACAAGGCCGCCCATTTGAAGCTGTACGATGTGCGAATCGCGCAAGCGGGCGGGGACTTTCTCAGGTTCAAGCTCGATCAGTCGTGCGAGGCCTTCGACGACCGCCGTCTTGCCGACGCCCGGTTCGCCAACAAGCATTGGCGAATTGGACCGTTCGCGGTGCGAAAGGATCTCGATCATTTGGAGGATCTCTTTTTCACGGCCGATCGTCGGAGGAAACTTGTCCTCACGGGCAAGCTTGTTCATCGAAACGCCAAAATGGCGCAGGAAAGAAGGGAGTTCATATTTCGCACGTGTCCTTTCTTCTTCCTTTTCACGTTTGCGAATGCGTGTCCGAGCGGTTTGAGCAACTTCGTCCGCCGGCACGCCAAGGTTTTGCAGGACGTCATTCAAGACGCTTTGTTCGTCATTCGATAAAACGTAGAAGATATCGCTGCCCTCAATAACACGGCGGCCTTGTGAACGGGCGCGGTCCATCGCGCGTTTGAAAAGCTCGGTTGTTTCGGGGGCGATCCTGTAACCCTTTCCAGTGTGCTGCCTGCCGTTTGCCATCCGCTTTTCGATCAAAAGTTTGACCGACCGCGGGTCAACCGCCAGGTCCCGCATCGTGGACGTGAATAGATCGTCTTCCTCTTTGGTGACAGCGTGCAGAATGTGTTCGATGGCAACGTAATTCTGGTCACGCTTCTTCGATTCGTCCAGGGCGGTTTCCAGCACTCGGCGTCCGCTATCGCTGAACTTGTCTTTGTATGCGTCTATGTCTGCCATAATTATAAAAAAATGATGCCGGAGAGTTGGATGCGAATCCCTACCGTTCGGTTACCCAGATACAATGATAACACTTCCGATTGGACCGTAGAATACAATTCTGGCCGCAGTATTGCTGATACTCTATTCAGCTGCCGTTTGTGCCCGGCCCCGACCCACCTGGACCCGGGCAGCCCTGAGAAGCTTGTCGCCAAACCGGTAGCCGCGTGAATATTCAGCGGTAACTTTGCCGTCATCTTCCGGGCCAACCTCGGCCATGTCGATTGCTTCGTGCATTTCCGGATCAAACTGTGAGCCTACAGATGGAACCGCTTCAACTCCTACACCGGCCAACGCCTGCTCGAATGATCGGGCAACACCCCGAACGCCGTCGCGAAGATTCTCGATAGACGGGTCTTTCTCGCTCGCATCGACAGCAAGATTAAGATTGTCGAGAACCGGAAGAAGCCGCGTAAGAAAATCGAACTGGCCCTGCTTCGCGCGGTCTTCGAGCGTTTTCATCAAACGCGATCGCATATCGGCCGTTTCCTTTTCAAGAACGGCTTTGGCCTCATCAAATTTTGCCTGAACACCGACTAGTTTTGCTTCCGCGGCTTCACGCCGGTCCGTCTCAGCCTTTAGCTTGTTCTCGAGTTCGACCTCATGCGCTGACCTTACCGGTTCTTTCGTAGCAGCGGGCCCGTCGTCACGTATGCGCTCGCCGTGTTCGTTAAAACGGCGTTTGTCCTCAGTTCTGATCTCCGATTCCTCTTCAAACATATCTTCATTCAGCGCTTCGTTTTCGTTCATCGCTTTTCTCTTAAACATACCCTAGATAGTAAATCGTAAACCGCGAGATTGAAAGGAATCGCGGTTTACGATCTTGTGATCAACCAATACAAACTTAACTAACGGCCGCCTTTTGGCCGGTTTCCTCCGACGAAAAGACGATATGGCCGTCCTTGGCCGACGCCTTAACACTCTGTCCGCCGCCGATCTCGCCCTTCAATAGCTTGACCGCGAGCGGATTCTGTATCATGGTCTGAATCGCCCGTTTGAGCGGCCTGGCTCCATACACCGGATCATAGCCCTCCTGGATCAAAAGCTCTTTTGCGGAATCGTCCAACTCGATACTGATACCGCGTTCTTCGAGGTTCTTTCTAAGTTTTTCAAGCTGAACGTCGATGATCGCCGCTATCTCATCGCGTGATAATTGGTCGAACACAACGATATCGTCTATCCGGTTAAGGAATTCCGGCTTGAAATGGTCGCGCAAAACCTGAAGCACGTCATCCTTTATCTTACGGTCCGCAAGCGGATTTTGCGCCGCGGCCTGAATTTCACGCGAGCCAAGGTTTGACGTCATTATGAGGACCGTGTTCTTGAAATCGACAACGCGGCCCTTCGAATCGGTAAGCCGGCCGTCATCCAGGATCTGCAGCAGAACATTGAAAACGTCCGGGTGTGCTTTTTCTATCTCGTCGAACAAAACGACCGAATACGGACGACGCCTTACTGCTTCGGTCAATTGGCCGCCTTCGTCGTAGCCGACATACCCCGGAGGAGCCCCGATCATTCTGGCGACTGCGTGCTTTTCCATATATTCCGACATGTCCAACCGGACCATCGAACGTTCGTCGTCAAACAGAAACTCGGCCAATGCCCGGGCGGTTTCCGTTTTGCCCACGCCGGTCGGACCAAGAAAAATGAACGATCCAACCGGGCGATTCGGGTCCTGAAGGCCGGCGCGCGCCCGGCGAACAGCGTTCGCAACCGCTTCGAGTGCTTCGTCCTGCCCGATCACACGGCTGCGAAGTTTGTCTTCCATCTGGACGAGCTTGAGCATTTCTCCCTCAAGCATTTTAGATACGGGCACACCGGTCCATTTCGCGACCACTTCGGCGACGTCTTCTTCATCAACTTCTTCTTTTAAGTAAACACCGTCTGCCTGCAGTTCGCCCAAACGCTGCTGTTCGGTTTCGAGCAGCTTTTCGATCTCGGGTATGCGGCCGTACTGCAGTTCGGCGGCCTTGTTGAGATCGCCCTGCTGGCGAGCGCGGTCGAGTTCGATACGGGCCTCTTCAAGCTGCTCCTTAAGGGTCCGCATCTTTTCGATCTCTTCTTTCTCCGACTGCCACTTCGCCTTCATCGCCGACGACCTCTCATTAAGGTCCGCGATCCTCTTTTCGATGTCCTCAAGTCGATGTTTCGATTTTTCGTCCGTTTCGCGTGTCAGCGCCTGGCGCTCGATCTCAAGCTGAAGTATCTCGCGTTCCAGAACGTCGATCTCTTGCGGCATCGAATCGATCTCGATACGCAGTTTACTGGCGGCTTCGTCAATCAGGTCGATAGCTTTGTCCGGCAAGAACCGGTCTGTGATATAACGGTTCGAGAGCGTTGCCGCCGCGACTATCGCCGAGTCGGTTATGCGAACGCCGTGATGGACCTCATACCGCTCCTTTAATCCGCGAAGGATCGCGATCGTATCCTCGACCGTCGGTTCGCCAATATAAACCTGTTGAAACCTACGCTCCAGGGCCTTGTCTTTCTCAATATATTTTTGATATTCGGCAAGAGTGGTCGCCCCGACTGCCCGCAGCGTTCCGCGGGCCAGAGCAGGCTTAAGCATATTTGAAGCATCGATCGCTCCTTCACTCGCTCCCGCACCGACAAGCGTGTGCAGTTCGTCGATAAAAAGGATGATCTGTCCTTCGGCCTTCTCGATCTCTTTGAGTACGGCCTTGAGCCTATCCTCGAATTCGCCTCGATACTTCGCACCTGCAAGCATAGCACCGAGGTCGAGCGATACAAGGCGTTTGTTCTTTAATGTTTCCGGAACGTCACCTGAAACGATCCGCTGCGCCAGGCCTTCGACAATCGCGGTCTTCCCGACGCCAGGCTCACCGATAAGGACCGGGTTATTTTTCGTCCGCCGTGAAAGGATCTGGATCGTGCGGCGAATTTCGTCGTCGCGGCCGATCACTGGATCAAGTTTTCCTTTGCGGGCCTGTTCTGTCAGGTCCTGAGCGTATTTTTCAAGCGCCTGAAAATTTTCTTCGGCATTTTGATCCGTTATGTGTGAGCCGCCGCGCATGTCCGCAACGACCTTTTCCACGTCTTCGCTCGTCACTGCGTTCGAGCGAAGTATTCGGCCTGCGTCACCAGATTTCTCGGCCGCGATCGCGATCAAAAGATGTTCCGTCGAGATATACTCGTCTTCCATCTTCTCGGCGATCTTTAGAACATCCTGAAAGATCGTGTTCGTCCGCGAACTGAAATACTGCTGACCGCCAGAAACTTTCGGCAATTTGTCTATAGATGCCTGCAGTTCTGAAAGAACCGAAGCCGCGTTGGCACCAATCTTTCCCAAGATCGGCCGAACGACCCCTTCTTTCTGTTCGAGCATCGCAAGTAATATATGTTCCGGCTCAACCTGCTGGTTCTGATTTTTTTCGGCAACGCCGATCGCCGCTTGTACCGCTTCCTGGCCGCGAATTGTAAATCTGTCAAATCTCATGATCTTATTCTACCGCCTCACAGGCAAGCGCATTGTAAATTCTACCGGTTTCTGTTCCTTACTTCATGTCGCAAACGTTTGATAGTTTGTCTCAAACTGCAACAGTGACTTGAATCCGCCAAGAACCACCTTAGTCCATTGATCCGATCGTTGAACACCCATTTTCCAAAAAGCTTAAAATCTGACTACAACAACTAGTCAAAGAATTAGTCTAAGGCAATAATAAAATATGAGTGCACTGCTGTCAAGTATAAGTGATTTCTCTTCTCGAGGCCGGTACTGTTCGTTTTTTGCTTTTGTTGGTGGCAGGTTCACGATTTCTCGGTTATATTTACATCCGAATCGATCCAAAGGAACTTAGACTCCTGCGTCATTTCTGTTAACGGATGAACATTGCTCGAGAAATTTTTTGGCCGCTTGTGGCCGTACTTGCCGCGTTTGTTGTGGGCGGCCTGATAATCTTGCTGCTTGGCGATAATCCGATTAACGCCTATTACCTGTTGTTGTCGAATTCGTTTGGGTCGTTACGAGATATAGGTTGGACACTGCATTATGCGACACCGCTTATTTTTACGGGCCTTGCGGTGATGGTCGCGTTTCGGTGCGGACTGTTGAACATCGGCGCCGAGGGCCAGCTTTATGTTGGTGCGTTCGCCGCGGCCTGGGTCGGGATAATGTTCGGCGGGCCTTTTTTCAATTCTATTGCTCAACAGGAAGAAAATTGGTCATGGGTTAGTCTGCCCGCATTCCTGCTTGTTCCATTCTGTATAATAGCCGCGATAGCCGCCGGAGCGGTTTGGGGAGCGATTCCCGGCATCCTGAAAGCAAAGTTTGGGTCGCATGAGGTTATCAATACGATCATGCTCAACTTTGTCGCCTCGGCAATGGTTGCTTATTTGGTCCAATACCATTACAAGCTCCCGGGCGATGCGATACAGAGAACGGCCCCGATCGGCGACGCCGCGCATATTCCGAAGATAAATGAGTACCTGACGTTTCTGCCGCATGACGTGCCTCTCAACGTCGCCTTTCTTTTGGCGCTGCTCATGTGCGCTTTGGTTTACGTTTTTTTATGGAAGACAAAGTGGGGCTATGAATTGAGGGCGGTCGGCGAGAACCCGAGTGCGGCAGAATATGGCGGGATCTCGCCCGGGAAACAGACAATCATCGCGATGACGATCTCGGGAGCACTTGCCGGAATGGTTGGGATCGGCGAAGTACTTGGCAAAGAGCACTATCTTGAAACAGGGTTTTCGGCCGAATGGGGCTTTCTGGGCATTGCCGTTGCTTTATTGGGGAGGAATCATCCGCTTGGCGTGTTGATCGCGGCCTTGTTCTTTGGCGTATTGCTCCGCGGGCAGATCTTTGTCGATGCTTTTACACCGCGAGTTTCAAAGGACCTCGGGTGGGTGCTTCAGGCGATCATCATCCTCTTTGTTGCATGTTTTCAGATCTATACGAGAAGTAAGGGGGCAAAGGTCCGGGCATGAACGAAGTTTTCACCTTTGCGCTAATTTTTGCCGCCATCCGATCGGCAACGCCATTGATATTTGCGGGCCTCGGCGGACTCTTTTCCGAGCGTTCGGGCGTAATTAACATTGCCCTTGAGGGAATGATGCTGGCCGGAGCATTTACGGGGGCGGTCGTCACGTATGAGACCGGTAACCCATATATCGGCTTTATTGCCGGAATGATCTCAGGCGGGCTGCTTGCGATAATTTATGCGGTTGCCTGCATCCAGTTTGAGGCCGATCAGGTCGTGGCCGGAATGGCCATTAATTTTTTGATGATCGGGCTGCCGAGTTTGATAAGCGGTGCGGTTTACGATTCGGCCGGTTCGACGCCGCAAATCGATAAATCGAACCTTCTGCCGAACTTTTTTAATAGTCTTTCGATCGCATCGATCCTTGCCTTTGCTCTTGTTCCGGCGGCCTGGTATGTGCTTTACAAGACCCCTTTCGGACTCAGGCTGAGGGCGGCCGGCGAAAACCCGGGGGCAGCTGACGCCGCAGGCGTGAGAGTAATCGGTTTACGATATGTTGCCGTAGTCATTTCGGGGCTTTTGGCTGCCGCGGGCGGAGCTTATCTTTCGATCGGCCAGTCGTCGCTTTTTACTATTTCAATGACCGCCGGACGCGGCTTTATCGCACTTGCGGCATTGATACTGGCAAAATGGCGCCCGATCCCGGTTATGTTTGCATGCTTGTTCTTCGGCTTTATGGAAGCGTTGACCATTCAGATACAAGGTGTTGTCAAACTGCCGTCCGGCGAGGACATCCCGGTCCAATTCATCCAGATAATTCCCTATGTTCTTACAATAATTGTGCTTGCCGGATTTATCGGGACCTCGCGGGCCCCGAAAGCTTTGGGCATTCCATATCGAAAAGAGAACTAGGCCGCCTGGCGGTATGGGTTTTCCAGCCGGCCGGCTATTGTTATAATTCAAATTCAAATTCGGAATAGGCACTGGCAGTGCCCGACTTTTGATGCAGAGACTTTGGACTTGAGGAATGTCTTACGAAAATGCGGCCGAGTCCGCTGATTACATTAGATCGAAATACAATAAGCAAGTCGATACGGTCATCGTTCTCGGCAGCGGGCTCGGGGCTTTTGCGGATGGGATCGATGACCCGGTCTTGATACCTTACGAGGAGATACCGCATTTTGCCCGGTCAACAGTCGAGGGACACGCGGGACGTCTCGTCCTGGGCGAGGTCGAAGGAACGCCTGTTGCGGTACAGCAGGGCCGCTTTCATTATTATGAAGGCTACGGCATGGGCCAGGTTACGTTTCCAATGCGGACGTTTGGGCGGCTAGGGGCGAAGAATGTGATCCTGACGAATGCCGCGGGCAGCCTGAATACTGAAATGAAGCCCGGCAGTTTGATGCTCATATCCGATCATCTGAACTGTATGGGCGTAAACCCGCTTCGCGGGTCGAATGATGAACGGTTCGGCGCCAGGTTTCCGGACATGACGGCGGTGTACGACAAGAGCTTTCAGGAGATCGTTGTCGAAGAGGCAAATGCCATAGCCAATGAGCGGTTTAAAAACGGACGCGACCCGGAATTGACTGATTTTCTGCATCGCGGCGTCTATTGCGCTCTTTCGGGACCAACCTACGAAACGCCGGCCGAAATACATCTGTATCGTTTATTCGGCGCCGATGCTGTCGGTATGTCAACCGTCCCCGAAGCCGTGGCGGCACGGCATCAGGGAATGAAGGTGATCGGGATCTCATGTATTACAAACTTTGGCGCCGGAATGACCGGTGAGGCGATCAATCATGAAGAAGTAATGGAAACTGGTGCCCGGATCGCCGAAGTTTTTAAGGAATTGCTTCGCCGCGTTATCGGTCGGATCAGTTGATCGGCCGAAACTCCGCGAGGAACGATCATTTTGAACTCATGGTCAGGAACGTGTCTGACTCGGCGATCACGATAAAGAAAAAGCTAATATGATAATCGGCATTTGCGGTGGAACAGGTTCGGGAAAGACGACCATAGCCAGGGCGATCGTTCGCTCGGTCGGGGCCGAGAACGTGGTTCTTGTCGAACAAGATTCTTATTATCGAAATCTTGCCGATATGCCGCTAGACGAGCGGCATCAGGCAAACTTCGATCATCCGGATTCGATCGACAGCGACATGCTGGTCAATCATCTGATGAGGCTTAAGCAAGGTTTGGCGGTCGAAATGCCGCTTTACGATTTTGTCACGCATACGCGGAGCGACAAGATCGAGACTATCGAACCGAAGCCGGTCGTCATTGTGGAAGGAATCTTGATCTTTGCCGAGGTGCGCGTTCTGGACCTTCTTGACGTTCGCGTTTTCGTCGATACCCCGGACGATATTCGGCTAATGCGCCGGCTAAGACGCGATATTACGGAAAGGGGACGCACCTTCGACCGGACACTTGAACAATATGAACGGACGATCCGGCCGATGCATTTCGAATTTGTAGAACCGTCAAAACGGCATGCTGATATTATTATTCCTGAAGGCTCGAACACAGGCATAACGATCGAATTTCTGTGCAGCATGGTCCGGGAGAAACTGGCTGTTCAGCAGCAAATGGCATAGTTACTAATGAAACACACAGTAGATGAACTTATCGCCGCGGCGGCGGATGTTCGGACGCGGGCCTATGCGCCCTATTCAAACTTTAAGGTCGGCGCGGCTGTCGAAACCGATAACGGCGACATCTACACGGGCTGCAATGTCGAATCGGCAAGTTACGGCCTGACTGTCTGTGCTGAACGCGTCGCGATCTGGAAGGGCATTTCGCGGGGCGTTACAAAGTTTGGCCGCATCGCTGTTGTTGTAGATACCGAAGAGCTAACGCCGCCCTGCGGTATATGCCGCCAAATAATCTGGGAATTCTGCGGCGACGTTCCTGTGATCCTCTCAAACCTCAAGGGAAATTCTGAAACCATCCAAATGAGCGAGCTGCTGCCACGTGCGTTTGATTCGAAGTTTTTAAAGTAACCGCGCAATACCTCAACCGAATATCAAGTATTGGCGGGCATCATCGAGTGGAATAAATTTCGTCTCTACGCCGAACACCTCACGTATCCGGTCGGCCGTTAGTACATCTTTGGGCGCCCCATTTTCGACGCAGCGGCCATTGTTCATTAGAACCATTTGATCTGCAAATCCGGCCGCAAGGTTTAGGTCATGAACAACTCCTATGGTAACGACATCGGACGATGCCGTGAATGCTCGTACCTTTTTCATAAAATCGAGTTGATGGCGGATGTCGAGAAATGTTAGCGGTTCATCAAGAAATAGATATCGGCACCGGGCACGAGAGTTCGACGGAAGCCGCAATTGAGCAAGTACCCGGGCAAAATTTACCCGCTGCCGTTCACCGCCGCTCAGGGTCTGGAAATTTCGGCGGCCGAACTCCGCGATCTCAAATAGTTTCAACAGTTCGTCAACGACGGCCTCATCTGCGGGGCCCGGGCGGCCGCCGAAATGAGGATAACGTCCCATCATAACGATCTCACGCACAGTGAGCGGAAAGGCCGTTTCGACCGATTGTGAAAGTACTGATCGAAATCCCGCCAGCTCTCTATCGGGAATTTCGGCGACCGGAGTGCCGCCGTATTCAATACTGCCGGAGCTTGGCGGAAGATAGCCCGCAAGGAGTTTGACCAGAGTTGATTTACCGGCGCCATTCGGCCCCACGATCAAATGCAGCTTGCCGGGATGAAAGGACGCAGAAAGGTCGTCGATGATCTGCCGGCCGCCGGCGGTGTAATTGATCTTAAAAACTTCGAGCACAATAAAAACAGGTCATTATTCGGCAACTAGAAAAGATATTCCCGCCGCCTCAGCAGGTATAGGAAAACCGGTACGCCGACCGCTGATGTTACGATGCCGATCGGCAGCTCCGCGGGCCTAAGCGAAAGGCGTGCGATGAGGTCGGCAAGACTTAAAAGCGTCGCGCCGGCGAGTGCTCCGCCCGCGATCAGAAACCGGTTGTCCGCTCCGCCCGTCATTCGCAGAATATGCGGCACGATAAGGCCGACAAAGCTGATAACTCCGGTAAATGCGGTCGCGACCGCGACGATCAAGACGTTGATCGAAAGGATGGTCCACTTTAGGCGGTTCACGTTCACACCCAAATAGGCGGCTTCTTCTTCGCCGATCATGAGAGCGTTTAGTTGTTTTGCATAGCGGAGTGCCGCGGCGGTTCCGCCGATCGTCGATACAGCGACGATCTCAACGGCCCGCCAGCTTGCTCCCGACAAAGTTCCTAGGCTCCAAAACGTTATCGAACGCGCTTGCGGGTCGCGGGCAATGTACGACAGAAAGCCGATGGCGCTCATAAATATCGCGTTGACCGCCAAGCCGGTCAAAAGCAGCATAACGATCGAAGCACGGCCGTCACGCTTGGAACGGGCAAGCATGAAGACTAGATAGGTAGAAATGATCCCGCCAATACATGCGGCGATCGGCAGGCTCCACAAACTCGCCCCGATATTAAATGCACCGCCGATTACAAAGAACATCGCTGAGCCGAACGCGGCGCCGCTTGATGTACCGACCAGGCCGGGTTCAACGATCGGATTTCGGAACAATGCCTGCATCAACGCGCCCCCGACACCGAGGCTGGCGCCAACAAGTAAACACAATATCGCTCTCGGCAGCCTTAATTCAAGGAATATTCGCTGGTCGAGTGTAGTTTCGGCGCTGCGTGAAAAGATTGAAACGACCGCATGTCCGATGTCGCTAAAAGATAGATCGACCGCGCCAAATTTGATCGATGCGGCCATCGCCGCAAGCATCGACAAGACCAATGCGGAAAGCAGGACTCGATGATCGTTTAGTGATGTCACTTCTGGTGAATGATCGCCGCAACTTTCGCGACATTTTCGCCGGTCCGAGGGCCAAAATACATCAACTGGTTCTCTTCAATGCGGTAAATTCTGTTGTTCTTTGCCGCGTTCGAGGTATCGACGCCGGGCAGTGCTTTAATTTGATCGATCGAGCCGCCAAGCCGGTCAAAACCGAAATCAGTGACAAGAATTATGTCCGGGTTAGCCTGGGCAACGATCTCAGGCGAGGTCATTCGCTGCATGCCCTGTTCTCCGAGTGCCATCTCTCCGCCCGCCCATTCGACCATTTTGCCGGCACCCGCAGCATCGCCGCGTCCGCCCTTGCCGACGACCATGTAAATGTTCGAGGCGCGGCCGAAATGAATAACGGCGACCCGCGGCCGGTCAGTATATTGCTTGACTGATTCCATCGAGGCAGCCATTTGCGTATCAAGGTTGCGGCAAAGTTCCTCGGCCCGGGCCTCTTTGTGAAAGTAGGTCCCCATCTCGCGGATAAGCTCCTTGGTCCCATCGACGGAATTATTTTTTGCCTGAAAGGTGACCATTGGAATATTCAGTCCCTTGATCTGCTCGACGACTTGCGGCGGGCCAATATTATCGTCTTCGAGTACCGCTGTCGGGTGAAGGGAAAGTATGCCTTCGGCGCTCAATGCACGATGGTAGCCGACGGTTTGGACATTCTTTATCTCGGCGGGATAGGTGCTTGAAAGGTCAACACCGACAACGCGTTCCTGAGCACCCAGGGCCCAGATTATTTCGTTGTAAACCGGCGAGATCACTACAACACGCTCACCGGCGGTCTGATTTGGCGGGTTGGCAAACCGCGAGCATGCCGCGGTCAGGCATATTGCGGCAAACATGGCAATTGGGATGATCGATCTCATGAGTTAGTGAAATTCTTGGGCGACGGTAATACTAAAACGCAAAGCGGCGATCTTTGGGCCTGTCGCGCAGAAACATTTCAGTGCTGATCCCGACCGTTACTAAAACACAAATCGGGCTTGGACCTGGAACATTCGCGGCGGATCAATGTTTGCGAATGCCGGTATCGCGTTCTGCCCGGTTCCGGGGCTGCTTGTAAATTGGTTTGTGAATAATCCGAAGTCCGGATTGACCGAGCCCGAAGCGTTGTTGCCATATACAATAACGCCGCGGCCGAGCATGTTTGCGTGGTTGAAAAGATTAAATCCCTCGATCCTGAGCAGCAAACGGGTTGTTTCAGATATTCGAATTAGATTTTCGACAAAGATAGCAACATCCTGCGTGCCGGAACCTCGAAACGACGATTTGCCGATCACCACGCCGTTGATCACCGGCCGATCGTTTTGCGCTCCGTCGCCGTTATTGTCCACGCCGGTTGTCGAATTGAACGGACGTGCCGATGCAAACTGCATCAGCGTACCGGCCGTAAAGTTCCATGGGAAACGATAGCTCGCCATTATCACCGCCCGATGCCGCTGATCGACGACGCTTGGGCCGCGCTCCTGCTCACCCAGTTCGGTCAGCCGGCTTTCATTCGGCCCGATTCCGTTGCCGTCGGGTTCGGTCGTGTTGGTAGCTTTTGACAACGTATAGCTGATAGAACCGTAAAACTTCGAGAAGCGTCGAAAGACAAGCTGAGTTTGCAGGCCGTCGTAATCGGCGACGCCGAGGTTCATCAATACGTTGACATTTCTTACTCCGCCGTTGACCGGCAAGATCGGCCGGGTCGCATTGGCGAGAGTCACGCTTGCACTGTTGCTGCAATTTGCCGAACGGCATTGGCCCTGCGCTGTCCTCGTGAACGGGGCCGGCGCGTTTAGATCAACGTTTCGGTCGATATTCGACAAATGTTGATGTACGTAGTCAGCACCTAAAATAATTCCCCGTGCAAACTCGCGTTCGGCACCGATGGTGAAAACCTGACTTCGCGGGTTCACGAGCTTATCGGGATAATTTTGCAAAAGGTCAAAGTTCAAGCCGAATCGGGCGAATTGCCCGCGATAAAAGTCCCTGAGACCTGCTCGAATCGAAATATCGCGCGCCGGAAGCTGCGCCGGCAAAAGCGTTCTTGGGTCCACGTTGACCGGTACGCATGAGCCGGTAAGGCAGATCGGGAAACCGGTTTGGCCCGGTGTAGCGGTGTAAGTCGTTAGCCCGTCCAAACCGTTGACGAGATAGCCCGCAACGACATTGGCTCGGACCTGTGTGTAATACATTCCGTAACCGCCTCTGATCGACAGCCGCGGATCACCGTTCGGGTGCCACCCAAAGCCGAGCCGCGGCGCAAAGTTCTTGTTTGCGTCCGTCAGCGTCTGTCGGTCATATCGGATCCCGACGTCGATCGTCAGATCGGTCCGCACATGAATGCTATCCTGGACGAACCCGGTAATAAGCCATTGAGGCAGTCGATAACTGCTGATACCAAAATTGATCGGCTGCTGATAATTCTGAACATCGGCAAGCGTCAACTGATCGAACGGAAGCTGATTTCGGGGCCCGGTGGTCAGAAAGTTGAAGGTGCCGAGGATCGGCGTGCCCGGCTCGCTGCCGCTGCCGCCTGACGTATGACGGATAATGCTTCCGCCAAATTTAAGATAGTGGCGCCCCGTCGTCCACGAAAGCGTATCGGAAAGCTGGATCTGGCGGCTCCAAAGGTCCGAGGACCGCGACTGGCCGATCGTAAACGGGACCGAACTGTTGCCGCCGCCGCGGACATAGGTCGTAGATAAATTTTGGGCTTCCCAACGCGTCACGGGGTCGCCGTTCAGATATGCGATGCGGGCTTCGTTCAAAAGCTCGGCACTGATCACCGAGGTCAGATTAGCCTGTACGGTCCAGGCGGTGCGCGAATATCGCCGTGCCACGCTCGGGGCGTTGGTGCCGCCGACCGCATCTTGAGGGTTGTCGTCAAAAAACCGATCGTAATTGAAACGGAACATCAAATTTTGGCGTTCGGTAAACCGGTGGTCGAGCCGGGCATCGGCCAATTCCTGACGATAGTGTCCAGTGTATTCAAGTTTTCCGTTGGTCGGCAGGAGAAATGACGGCAGCGAACTTGAAAGAAATGTTGTGCGGTCTTGCCGCGTATGCTCGGCCGAAACAAAAAAGAAGGTCTTATCCTTAATCACCGGCCCGCCAATAGATCCGGAAAACTGTTGAAGTTTGTCTGGAATATCGACCGCGTTAATTCCATTCAAATTCGCCGGAATGATGCACGTTGCCACTGACGGCGGGCAGAAGTTATTAGTGGAGAATTGTTCGGCCTGCCAGCCGCCCGGTCGTATCAGATATATTCCCTCCCCGTGAAATTCGTTTGTTCCAGATTTTGTGACGATGTTCAGTGCCGGGCCGGACGTCCATCCAAACTCGGAAGAGAATGCGTTTGTGAGAATGTTTATCTCCTGGACAGCTCCCAGTGGAAGTGTTGCCACGGCGGTTTGACGGCCCCAGCTTTCATTGTTGCTTGCTCCATCGACCGTGAATGTTGTTGTCCGGCGTGATCCAACGCCCGTAATAAAATAGGTCTGATTGACAAAAAGATCACCCGTGCCCTTGCCCTGGCGAAATGCCGAATTGAGCAGCGGCAGTGTGGTTAGTTTACGGCCGAGGACCGGCGTACGGCCGATCTCATCGTTGTCGAGCCGCCGGCCGATCTGCGGGTCTGCCCTTACGCCTTCGGCAGTGCCGAATACCGTAACGACATTCTTGCCGCCGCCAGCGGCAAGCCTTATTTTGACCGTGGCCGTCTCACCTGACCTGAGTGTCAAGCCGGAAGATTCGTCGTTCGCAAAACCCGGCTTGGCTACAGAGACTTTATACATCCCATTTATCGGCAAGGCGGCTGCCGCCGCGGTGCCGTCGTCGCCGGTTACCGCGTTCCGCACCAGGCCGGTAGCCGTATTGGTAACGGCGACCTCGACCCCGGGCACGACCGCGTCGTTCTGGTCAACGACCGTTATGATCATGGTGGCCGTGTCCGGCGATTGGGCCGCAGCACCGCCTGTTAAAACGAACAGCATCGCGGCGAGCAGTAAACTGATCACCGGTCCTGAAAATTGACTGATTTGGGTTCGGGGCAAGGTTGGGATATTCATTTCATTTTCCTGTAAACAAATTGTTTTCGGCAAAGTTCAAGTCCTTGCTTAAAAGATAAAAGGGCGGCGATTGCTCGCTGCCCCTGGTTCAGGCCCGCGCTGTGGTCCTGCTTTCCGAATCTAAAAGCCGAACCGGGCCCGAGACTGGACGGCCTGCGATTCATCGTGATCGCAATTGCCGTTCATATCTAATAAATCCCGCTACTCCGGTGTGCCGGAGGTGGTGATGAAAATGAGACTAGTCGAAAAAATAAGCTACTACCAGAAATAGTATTCATTTCAAGGAAATATATTATTAAGGGTGGTATAGAAATCAGCTGAGGATGTGCATAAGCGATTCCGTTGCGGAATGCACGATCGCGAGAAACTCAATTCCCAATACGAACGGAAGCAAAGCAGCAGACATTAGCGCGAGTACAAGGGCGATCTTTTTTGCGGGGCCCGGAAGCCTCTCGGCACTGCAAGCCTCGGGGGATTCAGCAAGTTTCAACAGCCGTTCGACTCGTGCCGCAAGCGAGGGCGCGTGGCCGCCGCTGATCTGCGAACCGCCGACCGCCAAGGGAATGCCGCCGGGCGTCAATCTGCCGATCTTGATAAGCGCGGACGCAAGGTCGAGTGCCCCATGCTGCCCGCGAGTATGGGCTACATATTCATCCGCTGCGATCTCGGCCGATTCGACCCATGCATGGTCGATCCTGCGGCCAAACCGGAAAAGCAAAAGATCGGCACAAACACGCATTAAGAAACGCTTCAGATTATCGCCGGCCGCTACATGACCGGCTTCGTGTGCGATTGCGGCGGCCAATTCGCGATCATCGAGTTCGTCCAGCAGGCAACTGGCGACAAATACGCGCGGACGAAAAATACCGAGAACGGCGACTATCGGCAGCGGGTTTCTCAAGGCCCGCACATTCAAGCCTGATCTTGCGATCAGTACCGGTTCCGACCTGTCGATCCACCGTTGCCGAAGCCTATGTGTCCGGACCTGCCCAACTACTACGCGATAAAGGGCAATGAGAGACCCAAGTATCGAAAAAGCTACGACCGCCGCCAGTTTTATCGAAACGGTCTCACCCGACTTGGCTGGTTCGAAAAGGATGTAAGCCGGGAGGATGAAGAATGTGATCGTCGTGACCGCGATGAGCGGCGGCAGCGTTCGCAGTGCAAATGCGGTGTTCGCACGCGTTCGGGCCCGCCACGATTCGGCCCGTTTCTCGACAAGCTCCCAAACAAGTGCCGAGACCGCCGAGGCAGCAAGATTTATACCCAAAAAATAGGCGAGCATCAATGATATGCCGATGACGGTGTACACAGTCAATCCTTTCCTTCTAATTCAGCCTTTTTTTGCTTTACAAGCCGTTCCAGATCATCAAGCAGCTCACGGTCCGAATCGCTGACCGCGTCCACAATACACGCAAGGACCGGCCGCGTGCTTCCGGTTGCGATCTCGATCAATCCTGTAATGACATTCGACGCAAAACCGATCTGAAGCTGGTCCTTCGTGAGCGAGGCGTGGTAAATGAACGCCCTGTCCACCTTGGTCCGTTCGAGAAATCCTTTTTTATAAAGGCGGTCGAGGGTTGTCATGACCGTAGTGTAGGCTACCTCATTCCCGAATACATCGAGTACTTCGCGAACGCTCGCGTGGCCGAGACGCCAAACTTCCTCGAGCGTCCGTCGTTCTAGTGGGCCTAGCGTGGGCAGGAGTTGGTCGATGCCGAATTGCTCACCCGGATTTTGAGAACGTGTGGATCTCACCGGCAAAGTATGGTTTTACCCGCCCGTCATGTCAAGAGGTAATATTCCGCCGATTGCAATTCGGCTCAGATTCGGTGTAACTTCAGCTATGCATTCGCTCAGGCCAATTGCCTATATCTTACTTGTTTCATTGACGTTTTCGACGATCGTTCCGGCCGCATCACCGGTACGGCAAGCCGCCGCCGACCTGATCATTGCCGGCGGCACCATCGTAACAATGGACGGCGACCGCAATGTGATCGAAAATGGCGCCATTGTCGTAAAGGACGGCAAGATCTTAAGCATCGGCAAGGCGGCCAGTGTCCGCGGTCGTGCGGCCCGCCAAACGATAAATGCCTCCGGAAAGGTCATTATTCCGGGGTTGATAAACACACACACGCATATTCCGATGACGCTTTTCCGCGGCATTTCGGACGACCTCGACCTGAACGATTGGCTTACAAAATACATTTTTCCAGCAGAGGCCAAAAATGTGAACGAGGCCTTCGTTCGTGCCGGGACACGGCTTGGCCTGGCTGAAATGGTCCGCGGGGGCACAACAACTTACTGCGACATGTATTATTTCGAGGACGCGATCGCCGATGAGACAAAAAAGGCTGGCGTTCGCGGCGTTTTGGGCGAAACGATAATTGACTTTCCGGTCCCTGACAACAAGACGTGGGAAGCAGGCCTGGCTTACACTGAGCGGTTTATCAATAAGTGGAAGAACGATCCGTTGATCGTACCGGCCGTTGCTCCGCACTCGCCATATACTGTTTCACGGGAACATCTGCTGCAGGCGCGCGACCTTTCGAATAAGACCAAGGCACCGCTTGTTATTCACCTTGCCGAGGCTAACACCGAGACCGAGTTTATTCAGCAGAAGCATCAGGGCCAAAGGCCCGTTGAGTTTATCGAAAAGATCGGCTTCTTCAACGACCGCACCATAGCGGCACATGTGGTCCAGGCAAACGATGCCGAACTTGACCTTCTAAAAAAGCACGATGTCGGTATCGCCCATTGCCCGCAATCGAATATGAAACTTGCGGCCGGAACGGCGCCTGTTCCCGCAATGTTAAGAAAAGGGCTTCGGGTCGGACTCGGGACGGATGGTGCCGCGTCTAATAATGATCTCAACATGTGGGAAGAAATTGACACCGCCGCGAAGCTGCATAAACTCGTCTCGGGCGACCCCAAAACCCTTTCGGCGGCCGAAGCGTTTGCGATGGCAACGATCGGGGGAGCACGGGCGCTGCACATGGAAGATCTGATCGGCTCGATCGAGTCAGGCAAGCGCGCTGATATTGTTATCGTGGATATGGACGCTCTTAACCAAACGCCAGTCTATAACGTCTATTCCAGCCTTGTTTACGCGACAAAGGCCAGTGATGTTCGGACAGTTATCATAAACGGCCGAGTCGTCATGCTGGACAGAAGGTTGCTCACCCTCAATGAAAATGCTATAAAGAAGAGCGCAAACGCTTACCGCTCCAAAATCATCCAAAGTCTCGCAAACTAGTTAAGCGTCTCCCGAAAAAGGGGCCGGGATTCTGGTTTTTGGAATGGATCATGCGTTTTTTGGATTTATGGCAGGTCGATAAAAGTGAGCCTTCGTTGCCGAGTAGTTCGCTTGACCTTTACGGAAAATTTAAGTCGTTAGGAGGACTGAAAATGCCGGTAAATGTCAGAAGGTTTTACACTTCGTTTTTGCTGACAGTATTTGCTTTCACCGTTTTTGCGAGCGGCCAGGCCGCACCGCAGAACACGCCGCCGGACACGCAGCCCGCGGCCCAAACCATACCTGCTAAGGCGCCCACATCCGCCGAGATAATGCGAGACCGAATATCTAAGGCAAAAGCCTTTATCGCCGTCCGCAATTACAACGCCGCTATTTACGAACTCGAGAATATTAGACGGGAATCCAGCGATCAGTCGGTCCAGGCGGTATCGACAGTACTTTTGATGAACAGCTATCTCGAACAGGGCGACTACAAACGAGCACAGGACTTTCTGACCGAAACATATAATGCCCAGAAGGCAAACCGCCCAAATGCCGCCGAAATATACACAGCGATAGCCGGCCAGGTCGTCAAGGGAGCGAGAAACAAGGTCGAGCGTTATCGAACACTTGGCTTAATGGTCTCGGACAGAAATCTTCCGCTTGAGGCTGTAACGGATGTTGAGCGGATGCGCGAGACGCTCGAACTCGTTATCACTCAAGCAAAGGAAAACGGCAAGGATAGGTTAAAGGCACCGACGGCAATGGCATTGCTCGAAGAAGCGACAAGTTCGCGAAGTGCCCTGGCCCGCGATGATTACGATGCCCGCCGTTGGAAAGACGAGGTCGCCGATTCGCGCGAACAGCTTTCAAATTCTCGAAGCATAATTGTCAATGCCGTTGACGGGGCTGTTAGCCCCGCGGCCGTTATCGAAACGGGTTCAAAAGGCATGGTCCCTGAAACCCGGATGGCGGCGAATCAGCCGAATAGCAGCCAGCCAGTTGTAATGACACCGGCCCCGGAACGGGTTATCGCTTCGGCAAATGATCCTAAGAATTCAGTGGTTCCATCCGGCCAATTTGCCGCGTCGGCCGAGCCGCCTAAGAACCCCGACCCAGTCAAAAGGGATGAACCGGCGAAGCCGATCATAGTTCAGAACCAGTCGAAGGAAGACTCCGAAACGGCGAAGCAGTCACCAAGGGCAACGGATGCCGCACCGATTGTAACCCCGCCCGTCAAGGAAGCCGGGCCGCTCGAGGTGGGATCGCTCATTGCCTACGCAACGCGGCAGTCGTCACCTGTTTACCCGCCGGCTGCGCGAACTATGCGAACGATCGGCGTTGTCAAAGTTGAGGTAACCGTTGATGAGACTGGCGAGGTTGCCGAGATACAAAAGACCACCGGCCCAATGCTGCTTCAAGCGGCCGCAAAGGATGCCGTAATGAAATGGCGATTCAGGCCTTTTATACGCGACGGCCAGCCCGTCCGGGCGACCGGGTTTGTCAATTTCAACTTCTCGCTTTAACCCGGCGGCTTTCAACAATTTAGAACCCGAGGGTCACTATGCGAAAGTCCGCGGGTTAGAACTGGCTTGATCGCGTCATTGAATGTTAAGCCCTTTCTCACGAGGCCGTGTCAAAATCCTAAAAAAGCTGCTGAGCAGCGGCATTATATGTAGCCCCGCGTGATGCGAAGCGAAACGCGGGGTTTTCGACCATATATATCAAAGCCCGCGACAGATGGCGGCAGACCTTCGCTAACTTATTGACAACAATAGGTGTTACATGCTTCTCTGTCGCCCACTACGTGGGCTTGCGGACGTTTTTGCCGCTTTACCCCAGGTTCCGCTTCGCTCCACCTGGGGCTACATGCTTTCGCTGCTCCGCAGCTAAGAATAGTTTTGACACAGCCTCGTCAGCAAGGGCTTAATTACAAATGCAGAAGCCTGCGCGTAAGCAAGGGCTTAATCGCATCGTTGAGCGTTAAGCCCTTCCTGACGGTCGGGCTTCTGCATTTGCATGCGGGCTTCGCCATTTGATCGCCTTCGGCGAACTTTTTTGTGTTTGTGACGCACTAACCGTAAAAGGCGTATTATCGAAACCGAGCCTCGTTCCCGATACATGAATTTATGAAAGCCCTGCTATTTGCGCTGTTCGTTTTTGCTATGTCGTCCGCCATTTTTTCGCAGACTCCGAAGATCGAACCCGGCGTTTCGCTCGAACTCGCAAAATGGCGGGCCGCGCACTATTCAGACGTTCGCTACAAGCTAAACCTGACGCTCGAAAAAATGTCACCGGTGCTAAAAGGGACGATCGAGATACGAGTCAAGCTGTCAGAACCGGGAGCGGTAGCGACTGGGTTCCCCGTTCCCATCATTCTCGACTGGCGAAAGATCAAAGGCCACGAAGTGAAATCCACGATCTCGAATGTTTTTGTAAACGGCCGGGCCGTGAAGAGCCCGGTCGCTACCGCTCCCGGTTCTGACACGGAGCACCTCATCTTCCGCGACGGCGTCGTTCCCGGCGAGAATGTTATCAAGCTCGATTTTACCTCGCCCATACTCACCAGCGGGTCGGCGATCACGCGGTATGTGGATAAAGAGGACGGGTCGGAGTACATCTACTCTCTCTTCGTCCCATCGGACGCGAGCACGGCGTTCCCGGTGTTTGATCAGCCGGATCTGAAGGCGAGGTTTACGTTAACCGTAAGTGCGCCGAAATCGTGGAGATCAGTAGTCGCTAATTCCGAACTTGAGCTTATTATCGTCCCGGACGGGATATGCGGGTTGCCGATGCGCAACCCAAACGCATTGACATTGCTGGCATCCGGAACCGGAAAACCTCCCATCGCCACGCCTACACCTACTCCAACGTCGGTCCAGACCCAACCATGTGAGCTGTTGGATATATGGACTTTTAGGGAGACCAAACCGATCAGCACCTACGTCTTCGCGTTCGCGGCCGGACCGTGGGAAAAAGTGTCAGTACCGCCTGCGTTAGCGGGTGGTAAGGACGTTGCGGATCGAGGCGCCGGGAGCACCTTAGGCCGCGTTGCCGACACGGCTGGACGTCCCGTAGCTGTAGGAGCTCCACCACCCGCTAACGCAGGTGGTACTGACAAGACGGCCGTATCCGATGCTCGCAGGAACCCAGTCGCTATCGCTCCCGGTTCTGACAAGACGGCCGAGCTGTCGACTACTATCTACGTCCGCAAGTCGCAGGCCGCAAAGTTCAAGCCTCACGCGGCTGAGGTCTTTCGTCTCAACCGCGAGGCGGTGAAGTATTTCGAGCAGTATTTCGATTACAAGTTCCCGTTCCCGAAGTACGATCTGGTTTTGATACCGGAGTTTCCGTTTGGCGGGATGGAGCATGCGGGAGCTACTTTCCTCCGCGAATCCTCGATCATCTTTCCGCAAGAGCCGACCAAAAACGATTACATCTCGCGGGCGACGCTTATATTTCACGAGACGGCGCATCAGTGGTTTGGCGACACGGTGACGATGCGCTGGTTTGACGATCTTTGGCTCAAAGAAGGCTTTGCGACCTTCATGGCGTACAAGGCGATAGAAAAGATAATGCCCAATGCTCACGCCTGGAAGGTCTTTTACGAACGCGTCAAGCAAGCCGCCTACCAAACCGACTCCACCCGCGGCACCACCGCCATCTACCAACCCATCGCGAACCTGAGCGCGGCAAAGAGCGCCTACGGCAACATCGTCTACAACAAAGCCCCGGCGTTTCTGCGCCAGGCGGAGTTTTATCTCGGCGAGGACAAGTTCCAAACGGCCGTGCGGGCGTTTTTGCAGAAGCATGAGTTTGGGAATGCGGGGTGGGAAGATCTGGTGAGGGAGTTTGAGAGTGCGAGTAAGAGAGAGTTAAAGGAGTGGGCGGCCGTCTGGGTAAAACGCCCCGGCTTACCGACAGTGGTTTATGACGCTGAGGCGTTCGGAGTTGGATCAAAATCACATAACGTCGTGTGGTTCTCCCAACGATCGAGTTCCGAAGACTATTGGACGATGGATAGCCAAGTACTGATTCAATTGGAGAACGGTAAGCGAGTTGGTGATACGGTTTTTTTTCGTCGTGGCGGCCAGTCAGATGTCTCGAACTTGGTACAAGTAACTGATTCGGTGTTCAACCTAGGAAATGGTAATCGACCCAAGTTTGTATTTCCCAACCACGGTGATTACGGCTACGGCATTTTCCTTCTCGACGAGAAGAGCCGCGATTATGTTCTCAAAAACATCCAGAACGAAAAGGACCCGTTCCTCCGGGCGATGATGTGGGGGGCCCTGTGGGACAGCGTCCGCGAAGGCGAACTCGACCCACGCGCATTTGTGGAATTAGTCGTGACGGTGTTGGGTAAGAATTCCCGTAAGAGTTACGCGTTTACGCGTGAACCCAACGCGGCGCCGGCTCAACGCAGCTTCACGCCTAAAGGCGTAACTCCTACGGAAGATGACGAATCGACCGTCGCACTGCTGCTTAATCGCGTCGGTACGGCGATGAACTACTATATGTCAGAACCGCCTGCGTTAGCAGGCGGCCAGAAACGCGGCGATGGCTCGACAAACCGGCCCGCCGCTAACGCAGCGGGTTCTGACTTGCGCGTTCGACTTGAAAACTTGCTGATCGACCAGATGCAGAACGCGGAGACACTCGGGCAGCGGATCACGTTTTACCGGGCATTTTTGAACATCGCATCGAGCGAGAATGCCAGGAAAATACTTACGGATATTCTAAATTTGAAATTTGAAATTAGAGATTTCAAATTGAGGGCCAAAGACAAATTCGACATTGTAACCCGGCTGCTTATTTTGGGCGATCCTGACGCGCCCAAATTACTGGCAGAGCTTGAGAAAACCGAGACCAGCGACGATGCGAAGCGATATGCCTATGCCGCGAAAGCCGGGATACCAACCGCCGGGAACAAGGCGAAATACTGGAACGATTTCATCAACAACAAACAGATAAGCGAAAGCTGGATCGAAGCCGCGATAGGGCCGTGGAACTCGATCAGGCACAGCGAGCTGACGCTGCCGTATCTAGAAAAAGCATTGCAGGAACTTCCCAACCATAAACGCAGCCGCAAGATATTTTTCGTCAACGGCTGGCTCGGTGCATTCATCGGCGGCCAGCGTAGCGAAGAAGCACTCGCCGTCGTAAACAAATTCCTCGCCGACAACCCAAACCTCGACAACGACCTCCGGCTAAAGGTGCTGGAGAACGTAGATCTGATCGAACGCGCCGTCCGCATCCGCTCGAAGAACGAGAAGAATTAACCGCGGAGACGCTGAGTTGTTTAAGAATTTTGCCTGCGAATAACGCTAATGTACGCGAATGATATTTCCGTCTATTCGCGATGATTCGCGTTATTCGCGGGCAAAATCCTAAATATCTCCGCGACTCTGCGTCTCTGCGTTAAACTCCAACTTTAATCTTGACCAAAAAGTAATGATTTGAGATAATTCTATAACGGTTAAACCTAAAACTTTGGTGAAGTACAATTTATGAAGATCTCGGCACAGGAAGAATATGGCCTGCGATGCCTTGTGCAGTTGGCGAATTTGCCCGAGGGCGAGAGCCTTACGCTGCCGCAGATCGCGGAGCGCGAGGGCATTTCGACGGCAAATGCGGGCAAGCTAATGTGGCTTTTGAACAAGGCCGGATTTGTCCATTCGACCCGCGGGACGAAGGGCGGCTATTTTCTCGCCCGGCCGGCGGACGATATCTACCTGAACGAGATCATCAAGGTGCTCGACGAAGATGTGCTTAGCGCCCATTGCGTAAGCTATACCGGCGTTCGGGACAGCTGCGTTCACAACGGCGACTGCGGCATCAGGCCGGTGATCGTCGGGCTGCACGAGATAGTCGAGAATGCCTTGTCGCGCTTGACGCTGGCGAGTTTGGTAGGAAATGAAAAATCGGTCGATGCGATGTTTCATCAGATACAGGGAATACATAGAACGATCGAACCGCAGCGGGTTTGAAAATAGGGTTTAACCACAGAGGACACAGAGGGCACGGAGGATAAGAGAACGAATTTGGTATTTGGGAACGATCAGTAATCTCAGTGTTCTCTGTGTCCTCTGTGGTGAAAAAACAATGTCAACGGCAGCAGAATTATTAACTAATCGGGAATACAAATACGGTTTTGTAACGGATATTGAGACGGACACGATAGCCAAGGGTTTGTCCGAGGATACTGTTCGGCTTATTTCGTCGAAGAAGAACGAGCCGGAATGGCTGCTTGAATTTAGGCTAAAGGCGTTTCGCAATTGGCTGAAAATGAAGCAGCCGGACAACTGGGCGAATTTCGATTATCCGCAGATCGATTTTCAGAATATTTCGTATTATTCGGCACCGAAGCAAAAAGCGAAAAAGGCGTCGATGGACGAGGTCGATCCGGAATTGGTAAAGACTTTTGAGAAACTCGGCATTCCGTTGAGCGAGCAGAAAATGCTTGCAAATGTGGCGGTCGATGCCGTGTTCGATTCGGTCTCCGTCGCAACGACGTATAAGAAAAAGCTGAAAGAAGCCGGCGTCATATTTTGCTCGTTTACCGAGGCAGTTGCCGATTATCCTGAGCTGGTGAAGAAGTATCTCGGCTCGGTCGTGCCGGTGAATGACAATTATTACGCGGCACTGAACTCGGCCGTTTTTTCCGACGGCTCGTTCGTTTTTATCCCAAAAGGCGTTCGCTGCCCTATGGAGCTTTCGACATATTTTCGCATTAACACACAGGAATCCGGGCAGTTTGAGCGGACGCTGATAGTCGCCGAAGAGGGCGGTTATGTAGCCTATAACGAAGGCTGTACGGCGCCGCAGTTCGATACTAATCAGCTTCACGCGGCCGTTGTCGAGCTAGTTGCGCTCGATGACGCCGAGATCAAATATTCTACCGTCCAAAACTGGTACGCAGGCGACGAAAACGGCAAAGGCGGCATTTATAATTTCGTGACAAAACGCGGTGCATGCCGGGGCGTGAATTCAAAAATATCGTGGACGCAGGTCGAGACCGGTTCGGCGATCACGTGGAAATATCCGTCCGTGATCCTGCAGGGCGACAATTCGATCGGCGAATTTTACTCGGTCGCTCTTACCAACAACGCCCAGATCGCCGACACCGGAACGAAGATGATCCATCTCGGCAAGAATACGAAATCGACGATCATTTCGAAGGGAATTTCTGCCGGAAAATCGAACAACTCATATCGCGGCCTCGTAAAGGTTATGCCAAAGGCCGCGAACGCACGTAATTATACACAATGCGATTCGATGCTCATCGGCGGCAGTTCTGAGGCGAACACGTTTCCGTATATCGAGGTGATGAACAGCAGTTCGCGCGTCGAACACGAGGCAACAACCTCAAAGATCAGCGAGGAGCAGTTGTTTTACTTGCAGCAACGCGGAATCTCGCAGGAAGACGCAGTGTCGCTGATCATCAACGGCTTTTGCAAAGAAGTTTTCCGCGAACTGCCGATGGAATACGCCGTCGAAGCGCAGAAGTTGTTGGGGTTGAAATTGGAAGGAAGCGTTGGGTAGTTAATGAACAGGTGGGCGATTTATACATCGATAGTCTTAGTTTTCCTTTCTTCGGTTTGCTTTGGACAGACGAAAAAGGAGATTCCTCGGTTCAACGTATTTTGTCTGGATTGTGAACGTTCGATTGTTTACGCGAAGGAAAGCGATCGACTTCCAGAAACGATCGCAGTTAACGGCACTGTCGTTGACGCAATTGTACCCGGCACCATGTGTGGCCCGGTTGCCCAGGCGGGCTCACTAAAAATTAGACTGGATGAAAGGGTCACGGACTACCCGGATGAGTACCTGTATGTGATCGTTCTTTGTCTTACTTCAGAAGAAAATAACGACCTGGTCGGTAAACGCGTGGATTTTGTGGCCAAGAAGATGACGAAGTATCCATATTCTTTCTCGGTTTTGTTAACGGCAATTGAAACACACGGCAGGGCATTTTATCTCGCCGATCGTGAGGGTGACCGGGTATTCCCTTTGAGGGTTCGATTGAAGACGAAATGAGAAACCGTTTCGGTTCAGTCCCTGAAGGCGACGAACATCGCGTGACGGTTGTTGCTCCCCTTCAGGGAGCGGGCGGTTGTATTGAACTGACCTAGGGTCACGCTCGTTTCACTCGCTTCACGCTAGGCTTTAATGTTGGTCGCCGTTGGCGACCGTCACCGCAAGCGAGATGCTTGCGTTACATTTCGGGAGCAGCAGTCATGGAAGGCGTGCAGATGGGTTATGCCGCACCGGCGAGTGCGGAATTTGATGCGGTTTTGCGGGAGCAGTTGCTGGAGCGGCGTGAGAGGCTTCAGGACGCTGGGCCGTTGACCGGAGCAGATCCGGACCTTTCGCGGCTACTGAATGAGGTTGATGCGGCGCTTGCGAGGTTCGAGAAGGGCACCTATGGCTTATGTGATGTGTGTCACGATCCGATCGAAGCGGAGCGGTTGATAGCCGATCCGCTGGTACGCTTATGTTTGGGCGATCTGACACAGAAGGAGCTTGACCGCATGCAGGATGATCTGCAATTGGCAGCGGAGATACAGAAGGGCCTGCTTCCGAAGACAGCGGTTTCGGGCGAATTCTGGAGCGTCGATTTTGCTTACCAGCCGGCGGGAATTGTCAGCGGCGATTATGTTGATGTCATTCGGCAGAACGGTGATGTTTATTTCATTCTTGGCGACGTTTCGGGCAAGGGAATGGGGGCTTCGATATTGATGTCGAATCTGCACGCGATGTTCCGGGCTTTGATACCGCTCGATCTACCGCTTTGCGACCTGGTCAAACGGGCGAACAGTTTGTTTTGCGAGAGCACGCTCGCAAACCAATACGCGACGCTGATCTGCGGCAAGTTGAACGCGAAAGGCGAACTCGAATTCTGCAACGCCGGACATTTACCGCCGATCATTGTCGGCAGATCGGGTACAGTTCAACTCGAATCCGCCGGACTGCCGCTCGGGATGTTTTGCGACAGTAGCTTCGCCGCAAGCTGTGCAAAGTTGGAATCGGGTGACACGCTTCTGCTTTTCTCAGACGGCGTGACCGAAGCGAACAATGGCGCGGAAGAGGAATTTGGTATCTCTCGCCTCATAAATGCAGTAGATGGATCTCTTGACAGCGGGCCGAGCGAACTTTTAACGAATTGCGTCAAGATGATCGGCGAGTTTCGCGGGAATGCGATGCGGAATGATGACTTGACGATGATGGCGTTGAAATATATGAACTGAAGAAACGGTTACGGAATAAGTATTAGGTGATAGGTGGGAAGTGAAAACTTATTACCTTTTACTTGTCACGTATCACTTATTCCGAATCGACTGGCTGAAAATCTGAAACTTATGAACATTATCCAACCTGCTGACCAGCCAAAACCGAAAGGGCATTACTCGCCGGGGATCGAACATCACGGCGTTGTTTATGTGTCCGGGCAATTGCCGATGACGCTGGATACGCGTGAACCGTTTACGGGGCCGATCGAGGAACAGACGGAGTTGGCGTTGCGGAATGTCGAAGCGGTTTTGAAGGCGGCGGGAAGTGATCTTGGGCGTGTGATGCAGATGACGATCTATGTTTCGGACATTGAGCTTTGGGGAAAAGTGAACGAGGCCTATGCCCGCGTGATGGGCGACCATCGGCCGGCGAGGGCGATTGTGCCGGTCAAGGATCTTCATTTCGGGACGCAGATAGAAATTCAGGCGATAGCGCTGGCGTGACGGTGATGATCAAACGCAGAGACGCGGAGACGCAGAGGTAGTTAGGATTAACCACAGAGGCACAGAGACACGGAGAGGACGAAAGAGATCCAGTTTGCTGTTTGAAAGTTTTTGTAAAACTCTGTGTCTCTGTGTCTCTGTGTCTCTGTGGTAAGAAATATTTATGAAGCTCGAAATTTTTCAGGTTGATGCGTTTACGAGCGTGCCGTTTGGCGGGAATCCGGCGGCGGTCGTGCCGCTGCATGAGTGGCTGGCGGAAGATGTGATGCAGAATATCGCGGCGGAGAATAATCTGTCGGAGACGGCGTTTTTTGTTAAGGAAGGCGGCGGCTATAACATCCGCTGGTTTACGCCGACGATGGAGGTGAACCTTTGCGGACACGCGACGCTGGCTTCGGCGCATGTGATCTTTAATGAATTGGAATTGGAGAATGATTCAATAGCATTTCATTCGGACAAGAGCGGTGCGCTCGGTGTTGAACGATGCGGCGGCCGGCTCGTACTGGATTTTCCGGCTTACGATATAACCGAGATCGAACAGAGCGATGCACTGGCACAGGCACTTGGCAAAGTGCCGGTAAAGGTTTGGAGTGCGATAAACAACGGTGTAATGGTTAGGCTTGAGACGGAGCAGGATGTGCGGAACCTCGAACCTGATTTTCATGCTTTAGCGCAATTGGAGTACGAAAGAGTTTATGTGACCGCGGCGGGTGAGACGTGCGATTTTGCATCGCGGATGTTCGCGCCGAAGATCGGCATTGCGGAAGATCCGGTGACGGGAGCGATGCACTGCACGCTCGTTCCTTATTGGGCGGAACAGCTTGGCAGACGTGAACTTTTTGCCCGGCAGGTCTCGAAACGCGGCGGTGAATTGTTTTGTGAATTGGCCGGCGACCGAGTGAAGATCGGCGGAAATGCGGTAACGTTTTTGAAAGGCGAGATATATGTCGAGGCCGGAAGCGAAAAGAGCGTTGGAGCCTAAAATAAGACTTGCGGATGGCAGAGATTCATCTGCGATCGCCGACGTGCTTTTTGCGGCATTCTCGCTGAACCGTGCGGAATATACGCCAGAGGCCTATGTAGTTGTAACACCTGTGGCCGCCGAGATCGAGAAGCGTTTTTGTGAGGGGCCGATCTGGGTCGCGGAACTCGATGGCGAGATCGTCGGCACTGTTTCGCTGACGACCGAGCCCGAAGGCCTTTATATTCGAAGCATGGCCGTTCGGCCCGATGTTCAAGGTAAGGGAATCGGCCACCGATTGCTCGATGCTGTTGACGACTTTTTTTCGAGGAGCAAGATCGATCGCATCTTTTTGTACACGACCTATTTTGTTCCCGGAGCAAAGGAAATGTACGAAAAGCACGGTTTCAAATGGGTCCGCGACACGACCGCCGAAGAATGGTACGGCACGCCGGGGCTTGAGATGGATAAGAAGATAGTTAGATGAAACGGCTTAAGAACCTAATTGTATGAGGCTTACTAAGGCGGAGACAGACACGATCATCGACATTTGCAAGCGGAATGATATTTCGTATTGCGCGCTTTTCGGTTCGTTCGCTCGCGGTGATGCAAGCGCTCATAGCGACATCGACCTGCTGGTCCGATTCTCAAAGCCGAAAGGATTCGATTGGGTCACGGCCGCCTTGGAGATCGAGGACACGTTAGGCAGGAAAGTCGATCTGGTAACCGAAGGTGGTCTCAGTCCTTATATTCGCGACCGAGTCTTCAAAGATCTTGAGGTTCTTTATGGAAACTAGGGACAATACAGTTTACCTAAGGCACATGCTCGATCGCATCGACAAGGTTCGACGATACCTCGACGGTTACGATTACGAAATGTTTCTGAATGACGAGGTGATGATCGACGCCATTGTCAGAAATATTGAGGTTATTGGGGAAGCGGCGAACAATTTGGCACGAGAATTTCGCTCGCGCTCGCCGCAGGTGGAATGGCGGAAAATTATTGGAACTAGGAATCGGATCATTCACGGATACGCATTGGTGGACATGGAAGTCATCTGGGGAATTGCAAAGAACGATCTACCAATTCTGGCGTCCGAAATTGAGAAGATGCTCAAGGAAGAAAGTGAACATGATGTTACTGGAAGTTAAAGATCTGCATGCCGGAATTGACGGTAAGGAAATTTTGAAGGGCCTGAATTTACAGGTCAAAAAGGGCGAGGTCCACGCGATAATGGGGCCGAACGGGTCGGGCAAATCGACATTGTCGAAAGTGCTGGCCGGGCATCCGTCGTATGAGGTGATGTCGGGCGAGGTGCTTTATGAGGGCAAGAATTTGCTCGAACTCGAACCGGACGAACGTGCGCGCGAGGGCGT
>Ga0138256_10000452_pt1 | contig 44994 bp, 44 predicted proteins | sample KNB2016incub_MG_FD_105486 | JGI IMG/M metagenome (GOLD analysis project Ga0138256, IMG submission 105486) | Active sludge microbial communities from wastewater in Klosterneuburg, Austria - KNB2014incub_MG | ecosystem: Engineered > WWTP > Activated sludge > Unclassified | place: Austria... | reverse complement strand
CAATTAATTCTCCTGCGCTTTTTGATGATGATCGGATCAGGCCGAAAAAATGGAGCGACACCAGCGAATTCACAGGACACGATATCGGCACCCCCTCCAATTACCGCATCGAAACAACATGGAGCGAATTCAACGTCTCTATGGATAGTGACCGCAGGGACTGGATTATTACGAACGCTCAGCTTGCCAAACGCGCGTTCGATCTGGCGCCATCATCGTGGAAAGAAAGCCCGGATCTAAATTCCGAAAATATTCTGACTGAAATAGAAAATGGCGCTCGCGTGACCGCCTTTGACGGATCGGCCTGGCGCATGCGCGTTTACGAAGCGGAGCATGCGCATTTGGTAGCGAATAATGCGCGTAATTTCTTCGGCGGAATATTGAATATGTCAGGTCAGGATTATCTGGCTGTCAATCATGACGAGAGCATGTTCGTTCTGGCCGTTAACGAGCAAAAGCTTCATGCCGCACGCCTTGCATTTTCGGCTAGGCAGAAAGTCGATGAGGAAATTATTGCTAAGTTGCCAGGAAGCGCCAAAAGTCTGGAACTCCTGCGCACGCCTCCAGATAAACGCGGCGGCGCGTCACCGCAGCTAAATTTTTAAGACTTAAAAAGAAACTGGCAGTGAGGGCAGTCATCCCCCAACTATTCTCAACATAATTCCCTGTTTTGCAGCGAATTAACAGGGAAAACTCATCGAAAACCGCTCTTTTAGGCCTCACTACTATGACCAAACCGAGAGTCCCGTCAAAAATCCAAGGATCATCAAGGGCTTCACGTATTACCGTTTTGAAACGGCAATAAACGGTAACAGGGAATTTTCAAGGATCGGACTTTATAATTGGAGAACCGAAATTGTCCTTCCTTCGATGATTACTTCAAAAATATCGGCGGTAACCAGTGTGTTTCCACTACGGTGCAGATAAACCATTTTCACTTTAACAGCATTTACACTTGACATCGTGAACCTAAAAATTTCTTGAACTTTTTTTAAAATGATCTATTATTAATCTTACATGTGCCGCCAGTATTGTTGAGGCATAAGTTTTTAAGAATACTGGCGCCGAAATAGACATGCTGCTTTATGCAGCACTGTAAATTCCTCGGCGGTGCGTGAATACCGAAAGATTAAGACCAAAGACCGCGGCTTCATTGTGAAGTGCGCGCGCTTTCTATCGGTATTCATCGGTCCGTTTAAAAGGAAAACTACGATGTCTACACAAACCAAAGCACCTAAGGCGAAGAGTAAAGCACCAACAACACTTGCCGACACCACGAAGATAGAAAACCTGCAGAATGCGCAGATCTTTCAGCGCAAGCCGACTGATCTGATCCCTTGGGAAGGTAATCCCAGAACCCATAGCGACAAACAGATCGTGGCCTTAATGGCCTCTATCGAGGAGTTTGGTTTTCGGGTGCCCATTATCACCAACAAAGAGGGCGTGGTTCTGGCTGGCCATGGCCGTCTGGAAGCTGCTCAGCGGCTGGGGTTGGAAGAAGTGCCTACAATTGTGGCGGATGGTCTAACCAAGACTCAGCAGCGTGGTTTCGTTGTGGGCGATAACAAGCTCGCAAGTATGTCGACCTGGGATAAGGATCTCTTGCTTCATGAGGTCGAAATTCTGCTGGAGGAAGAATTCCACATCGAAACCACAGGGTTTTCGACGGCGGATATCGATATTCTGATCGACGGCGCGGCAGTGCCAGAAGATAGCGATCAAGAAAATCTTCAGCCCGAGGATGTTGCCGAGGAGATGATCGTTGCGCGACTGGATGATGTCTGGCGGCTGGATCAGCATCGGATCTTCTGCGGAGATTCCACGCAAGAATCGTCCTATGGCGAGCTCATGAAGAAGGATGAACTTGCGCAAATGTGCATCACGGACCCGCCTTACAATGTGCCCGTCAACGGCCATGTTTGTGGCAGCGGCAAGACCAAGCACAAGGAGTTCATTATGGCCAGCGGCGAAATGAGTTCGGGCGAGTTTACCGACTTTCTGGCTCGGTCTTGTGCGAACATCGCATCGTACTGCCAGGATGGGGCGATCGTGTATTGCTTCATGGACTGGCGGCACCTGCGCGAGATCCTGAACGCTGGTGAACAGGTGTTCGGTAAGCTGCGCCAGCTTTGTGTTTGGGGTAAAGATAATGCCGGCATGGGCACATTCTACCGCTCACAGCATGAGCTGATCTTTGCGTTCAAGCATGGCAAGGCCCCGCACATCAATAATTTTGAGTTGGGCCAGCATGGGCGCTACCGCAGTAACGTCTGGAGCTACCCAGGGGTGAATACCTTCACTGGTAAGGGCTTTAAACAGCTGGCGCTTCATCCCACGGTGAAGCCTGTAAGCCTGATTGCAGACGCGATCCGCGATTGCAGCCACCGGGGCGGGATTATTCTAGATCCTTTCGCCGGCAGCGGTACGATCCTGATCGCCGCTGAACGCACAGGGCGCGTTGCGCGGGCCATTGAGTACGAGCCCCGCTACGTGGATGTCGCAATCCGGCGCTGGGAGCGCGTAACTGGTAAGAGCGCCGTGCACGTGAGAACCGGCATGAGCTTCAAGGAGCGCACCGAATTCTTTGCAACAGGAGGCGTCGATGAACCCTATGTCAAACTCTGAGGGACCAACGGAAGATCCTGCGGAAGATCTGGAACCGTCTCCTGTGGGCTATGCCAGTCCGCCGAAGAACACCCAGTTCAAGAAGGGTAAGTCCGGCAACCCCAAAGGCAGACCGCCCAATAAGGTTCTGCATCAGGTCATCGAAGACGTTCTCAACGAGACGGTGACGCTTGTTATCAAAGGGGAGAAGGTCGAGATGACCAAGAAAGAAGCTGTCATTCAGCAAATGCTGAATGAATCGATGAAGGGTAAGAGCGCGGCGACGAAGAACCTTATCTACCTTCTGAAGAACCTGTATTGGATCAACCCGATATAGGCGCCTAGGCTGCTTCCTGCGCGCCGTGCGCTTCGTAGTAGCTTTCAGTATCGCGAATGACCTGGCGGATCGCATCTGCCAGGTCATTCGTCTTGCCGCGGAGCACGCTGATCGGCAGTGGCTTGTCGTTATGCTTGATGTCAGCAGTGCTGTTAAAAGTTTTGATGCTCGCGCCTGGTACCAGCGTAGCAACGCGTTCCAGCCAGGCCATGGCGAGACGCTGCCAGGCAAGATCCTTCCAGTTTTTATTAGGAATACCCCAAAACTGTACGGTCGTAGGCGTAAAAAGCATAAACTGGATCTGGCCTCCGTCGGGCGCAGGCGTTTTTAGCATCAAGGACTCGCCCTTGCTACCGGTCTGCACGTCGATCGGGAGGTCAGAAAGCGCGGCGATGAGATCTTTCACCCATACAACGTTCTGCGGATCGTGCCGGGCCATGAGATCGTAGAATTCGTCGGTAGAGAGCGAGGTTTTTTCGACGCGCTCGCTGATAACAGGGGTGTTGGCCGTGACCTTGATGCCATCGCCTTGCGTTGTTACTACCGTGACATGCCGCTCAATCGTCTGGGTTTTTGCAAGGACGCGTGGCAATGCAAGATGTGATCCATCCGGTAGCTTGTAGAGCCTGATTTCAACCATGCCGAAGGCGTAGCGCAAGGAATGCTGCATCAGATATCTAGCAAGTGCGGCCATCTCCTCTCGAATACCATCGCCCAGTACGAGAAGCAGAAACCGGCCTTCACGAAGGTTGCGGGAGACGCGATCGACGAAGATGGTTTCATCAGGCGGCGTGGAAACATAAGCAGATACGATTTCATGCAGTGGGTTTTCGCCCCATTTCTGATTTTTAAGCTGCTTCCGGATTTCGCGATTGATATCTTCGTATGAAAGCGCAGCGAAGTCCTTGGCGTATTCGAGAATCTGCGCGACGACCTTGCGGCGCGCCTCCTGATTTTTCCAGAGCTTGACTTCAACCAGCACCGGATATCCTTCCGGCGTAACATAGAAATTATCGAGGTAACCTGACGGCAAGGTGAATTCGCGCAAGACTGGTACGAGATTATCGAAGCAGGCTTCAATTTCGCTGGCCGGGATCAGGCCCGGGTTGTCATGGATCAGGTTCTGCAGCCAGTCTTCGTTATAAGGCGGCTTGTCTAGTGGCACGGATTCCAGCGTAGAGAAGTTCTGGTCGCCCTGCGCCAGATTACCGATAATGGCTGGATTAAAATTCATTCTAGCGGTCTTTTAGCGGGGTTTTCCCAGTATAATGGCAAATCTCAATCATAAGGTAACTATAGTTACGTATTAAACTGATATCAAGTCCGCAATTATTGTTGCTATGCGGAATAAATATTCAGAATTACTTGTAGAGAAAGTGATCGACGAGCTGAGAAAGGCGCGCAAGGAACAGGGTATTTCTCATGATAAACTGGCTGAAAAGACCGGTCTTAGCCGAGCGGCCATAAGTTATATGGAGGCTCATAAAAGAATGCCTACCCTTCTAACTTGCGTTAAAATTGCGAAAGCTCTCAATCTCAAATTGGGCGATATTTTAAATCATCTCGAGAAGAAAATATAAAACTCTTGACCCAAATCAAGTTTCTCTTGGTCAAACTATGTTTTATTGCTAATGCCCTTGCAACCTTCAAAAGGAGAAAATAATGCGTGCACAAGCCTTAAAAAAGTATTGCGCTGTTCCTGACGAAGATTCTGAACTAACAAATCTTTGCAGCGAGGCGGCTTCTTCACAAAGAATGTTTGATTGTAAGGGCTTGCCCCGGCTTTTGAACAAGGAAGAAATGTCCTGCAACGCGGCGACGGACTGACAAAACACTGTAAAAATTGTTTTTGCGCCCTTATATATAAGGTATGAGCGAAAACAGCCGTTACAGCCGCCAGACCGTATTGCCGGAAATCGGCGCCGCAGGACAAGAGAGATTATCCCGCGCTTCCGTTCTTTGCATCGGCGCGGGCGGGCTGGGTTGCCCGGCTTTGCTTTATCTGACCGCCGCAGGAGTGGGCCGCATCGGCATTGTTGATTTCGATGCGGTCGATGAAACGAACCTCCAGCGTCAGGTTCTTTTTACAATGAAACAAGTTGGCCGGAATAAGGCCGAGGCCGCAAAAGAACGGCTGGAAATGCTTAATCCGAATATCAAAATTAAAGCCTATCCGTTCGAGCTTACGGATAAAAACGCAGAAGAATTATTCCAAAGCTATGACATCATTATCGACGGCACGGACACTTTCGCCGCCAAGTTCCTGATTAACGATGCCGCTGTCAAATGCGGAAAGCTGTTCATATACGGATCGATCCTCGGCTTCGACGGCCAACTTTCGGTTTTTGGCGCGCCGCACGGCCCGTGTTACCGCTGCCTGTTCCCGGAAGCGCCCAAAGGTCATGTGCCGAATTGCGCAGAAGCGGGCGTGATCGGGGCCGTGGCAGGGATGATCGGCACAGCGCAGGCCATGGAAGCGATCAAAATCATTGTCGGGCATGAAAGTTTTTACCCGCTGATCGGTAAGGTCTGGACGACAGATATGCGCACCATGGAAAACCGCCTTCTTTCACTCGCCAAAAATCCAGATTGCCCTGTCTGTTCCAAATCAAAAGAAGCCATCCCGCTGCAATATTCTTCTCCCGTCTGCGGCTTTATATCTGAAGTCACGCCGCAGCAGGCGCGCGAAAATAAATCTGCCCTGATTATCGATGTCCGGGAACGGAAAGAATGGGATACGGGGCATATAAAAGATGCACAACACATCCCCCTTTCCGCTCTGGCGCAGGGCGATGTTCCGGATCTGCCGACGGACTGCGCTATCATCCTGCACTGCCAGAAGGGAAAGCGCGGCCAGCAGGCAGTGCAAATTTTGAGGGCGCACGGCTATCTCAATGTCAGCAACATGGCCGGCGGATACGAAGCCTGGCTGAAATGCTCTTAAGAAACCATTCCATACCAGCGCAGGAGAAGCCGTCCCGATACATACAAAATCAGGAGCGCTGTCAAGACACGCAGCATATCAGGATTTAAACGAACAACTCCCATATAGGAGCCTATTTGCCCGCCTATCAGAACGGCGGGGAATAATATCCAGTAAGGCGTTATATCCGCTAAAAGCTGCGTATCGCTCAGCTTCATCGCTTGCCCGGCCAGTCCCGCAATTGAATTGACAAGAATAAAAACGCTGCACATCGCAGCGATTTTCTTTGCGTTGTCCCAGCGCAAGAGATGAAGAACCGGCGCAAGAAAAATCCCGCCGCCGATACCGACAAGACCGGCCAGAAGGCCCATGGTCATACCAATAAGAGGAGCCAAAGGTTTCCATTTGTAAGCTGAAGATTTTTCAAGAACAATTTCATCAGATTTTTTAAAGAACATTCTCAGGCCGGCAGCCAAAAGAGACAAGCCCAGAAGGCCGACAAACACCGTTTCAGAAACGTGAAGATACCCGCCCAACCATGCTGCCGGTACGGATGTTACAATCCAAGGGGCAATACGCACAATTTCGACATGACCAGCGCGCGCAAATCTATATGTTCCTCCGCACGCAACAATCAGGTTACAGAGAAGAGCAATCGTCGGCAGTATACGGTAATCCGTTCCCGCCAAAACCAGCAAAGCATTGTAAGTTGATCCGCCCGCGAAACCGACGGATGCATAAAGAGCGGCAGTAATAAAAAAGGAAATCGGCAGCCATATCATCGCGTAGCAGCTTTCCGGCTGTCGGCACGCACATCCACCTGAAGAGTAATAGAAAGATTTTCCATCTGCTGTTGCAAACCGGCACGGCTACGGCCCATATCCGAAAGCTTCTGAACTTTGGACGGCGGCAAAAGAAGATTCAAATAAGCTTCGTTCTTATCCTGAACCAGCCGCGCTTCTATACCGGTTCCCCGCCCTTGAGGATTAATGACCACAATCAGGGCTTTGTCCATGATCACGATTTCCTGATGAACGCAATGACCCTCCATAAGAACAATCAATTCTTCTTCCGTGATTTTAAACCGTAGACTTTTATTTTCTATTTTGACATTCATGCGCGCAGAGCCTCCTGCCATTCCTTTGGTGTGTTAAAATTTCCCATGCACGGCTTAAATTTCTCAGGCAGGGGCAATGCCGGAATGTCCAGTTCCTGTAAAAGCCGGTGGACAGATGAAACGGACGGGTCGCAGCATGGCTGTTTTATAAAAACCGGAAGCGCGCAGTTTTGAAAATAAGCGCCACGCGGCTGATCCAGAAAAACGCGTAAAATATCCGGCGTTAAAAATGGCATATCCACGGGTACGAATATTGCCCCGTCATACGCACGGAGAACTTTCATCACGTCGCATATGGCGTGCGCAGGGCCATTATAAGGCCTTGAATCCGGGATACAACGATAGCCTTTTAAATCACCGCTGATGTAAACATCATTTAACCCCGTCTCTTCCAAAATCCGGGTCATATGGCTTACAAGAGGCGCGCCCTTATATTCAAGAAAAGCCTTATTGTGGCCCATGCGTGAAGAACGCCCGCCTGCCAGTACAACGCCTGCAATATTATTTCCGTCCGCCACAGCCGCACGTCCCGTTTCCGCACCCCCCGGAAGATTTTTGTGTCTTCTTATCCTCCTGCAAGAGCCGCGCTTCCAGTTGCGCTGCATTCACCATCAGGCTGTGGCCGGGCAGCCATTCACTGTTTCCAAGCTCATAATGTTCTTGCTTCCAGACCGGCGCACGTTTTTTGAGTTCCTCGATGATATAGCGGCACGCTTCAAAAGCCTCGGCCCGATGCGCGGCACTGACAGCAATGATCACGCTAATGCCGCCAATATTCAGTTGGCCTTTATAGTGAGAAAGGTAAATTTTGATTCCTTCCCAGATATTTTGCGCTTCCAGGCAAATTTCCTGAAATTCCTTTACCGCCAGTTCATCATGAATATCATATGTAATGCCTGTTACAGGCTTGCCTTCATGATGATTGCGCACAGCGCCGATGAATACATCCACAGCGCCATGCGCCGGGTCCGATACAAAATCATAAGCATCCTGAATATTCAGAAAATTTGAAGACACACTGGTATGAATCGATTGGATCATGATCATCCCCCGCATACTGGGGGCAAAATGCAGAGCTTGGCATCCGCCTCAAAAATATAATTATCTGGCAATACAGCATTGTCATTCGCAAGGACCGAATCAAAAACCAGCGTTGACTCCTTGCTTTTTATAAACTCGCTCATAACTTTTTTGATTGCCGCAACCGTACTGCCTGCGGGAACAGAAAAATCAAGCGCATCTCCAAATTTCCGGAAGGCTCCGAACAGTTTTATATGAATGGCAATTTCGGTCATCGTGCAAATCCTTGTTTCGAAATTTTATCGAGAGCATCGGCCAGAAACGGCTCGATAATGTCCCAGCATTCCTTTACCGCTTTCGGGCTTCCGGGAAACGCGATAACAAGCGTGGGGCCCACCATGGCGGCCGTCATCCGTGATAGCCAAGCCGTGTCGGTAAAATGAAGGCTTTCGCTACGCAGCAGGTCGCCAAGTCCCTCAAGAACCCGGTCGCTGATTCCTTTCAGCACATCCGGCGTTACATCCCGCGGCCCGGGCCCGGTGCCCCCAGATGCAATCAAAAGATCGAGTTTATGCGTACGGCAGATAGCGCGGATGCTTTCCGCGATTTCACGCGTATCATCAAGGATTATTTTGTACTCCACCATCTCCGCCCCTGCTTTTTTTAGAAGCTCCACTAAAACAGGACCAGATTTGTCCTGATACTCTCCCTGGAATGCGCGGTCACTCATCACAAGCACGGCTGCTTTCTTACCCTTAAGACTTTCAGTATCGGGAAGCTGCTTGGCCAACCAGTCGGGAATGCCCTCTGGATGGACCCAGATGCCGCTTTTGCCCCCGGTTTTGACCAATAGTTTGACGTCCCCGATCCGCAAAGCCGGGTCCACGCCTTTTGTCAGGTCCCATATGGTCAGCAGCGCGGCGTTCGCGCCTGCCAAGGCCTCCATCTCCACGCCCGTTTTTGCAAATGCGGCGGCCTGGCAATAGACGGTAATGCTGTTTTCCCCATCATTTAGGGCACAATGAACCGTGACCTGGTCCAGCGGTAGGGTATGGCACATCGGGATCAGGTCCGGTGTTTTCTTTGCGCCCGTAATTCCGGCGGCTTCAGCCAAGGCCAGGACATTTCCTTTTGGCAGTGTCCCGCTTTTTACTTTTTCAAAAGCCTCGGCGTTCATAGTGATCGTCCCGGAGGCGATGGCGCGCCTGCGTGTGGGCCGCTTACGACCGACATCAATCATTTTGAAATGCGGGCTTGCTGCCGGCGGAAATTCAATGATTTGTTTCGTTTTGCTCATGTTTTATCCTCCTATCGATGCCAGATGCGGCGTAGCGCCGCTGTCTCCCTGATGTAAAAAGTGCGTTTCACGCTTGAAATTCATAAGCTGCAGAATTTTTTCCTGAAGTTCTTCTATCTGGTCATCCTGCTGCAGGTAATTCCGGAGCGAATACCCGCCCTCGCCGAACAGACACAGGTGCAGTGCGCCCTTTGCGGAAACGCGCAGACGGTTGCAGGTTTTACAAAAATCCTTTGAATAGGGCGCAATCAGCCCGATACGGCCTAAGCTTTCAGGATGTTCAAACTCAATGGCGGGACCGGCTCCCTCCTTACGCGGCAAGACGCTCCAGCCGCGCGCCAGCAATCTTTCGGTTACCGCCTCGCCGGGAAGATGATGCTCTTTGAAATAATCCTGATTACCGCCCGTGCGCATAAGTTCAATGAAGCGTAGTGACAACGGCTTGTCCGCCACATAATCAATAAAGTGATCAAGTTCGCCGTCATTAAGCCCTTTAAGCAAAACGGTGTTGATTTTAACTGAATCAAATCCCGCATCAAAAGACGCCTGTACCCCGTCCAGAATTTCCTCCAGCCGGTCGTGTCCTGTAATTTTTTTAAACTGATCGGGGCGAAGGGAATCGATGCTGATGTTAATCGCGCGCAGGCCTGCGTTATAATAATCCTGTGCCCGCTCAGGCAGGCGGTAGCCATTGGTGGTAAACACCAATCTGCTTATGCCAGGAATTTCTGCAATGGATTTTGCTATATCAATAAAATCCTCCCGGACCGTCGGCTCACCACCCGTCAGGCGGATTTTCCAGACGCCAAGCCCGGCAAATCCTTTTACAAGGCGCAGGATTTCTTCACGTGAAAGAAAGGGCTCGCAGCCGGATTTCTTATACCCATCTGGCAGGCAATAAGAACAACGAAAATTACAGATGTCCGTGACAGACAGCCGCAAATAGGGAAAACGGCGGCCAAAAGAGTCCGCCAGTCCGGTTTGTATGCTCACTTTGACTCCTTTCCAAAGACGGGAGGCCGCAGCGTTTCCACATACGACCCCGGCCAGATGCGCCATATCCGTTAGGGACTTAGGCTGCAAAGGCTCGGAGCTGCCCTGACGATAAAGCCATGGCAATCACTTACATCTTCAGTATGATAGAAGGCAGCAATGCCGGACTTGATCCAAATCAAGACCGGCTAAAATCACAAAAAAGGCAAATAATTGGATATTGTTACAACTATACGGCAGTCGCCCCTGTTCCAGAGCATTGAGAGCCAAACTGCGGAATCGCTAGCGGCGCACTGCCGCCAGAGAAAGCTGGATAAAGGGCGGGAATTATTCGCCATGGGTGACGAAGCCACTGCCTTCTTTATCATTCAACGGGGCTGGATCAAGCTCTACAGGATATCCAAGGATGGCGAAGAAACCATTATCCATATTTTTGGCCCCGGCGAATCCTTTGCCGAAGCGGCCGTGTTCAGCGACCGCAAAATATATCCTGTGAACGCCCAGGCCGTCGAAGATGTGGAATTGGTGGAAATACCGCGAAACTATTTTATCAAAAAAATCGAAGAAGATAGTCGTTTTGCGTTACGGATGCTGGGCGCCATTGCTGCGCGACAGCATTATCTGGTGCAACAGCTTGAGCAAGTGACCAACCGCACCGCACCGCAACGGGTAGGCGCTTTCCTGCTGCGTTTTTGCCGGAAGGAGCCTGACGCTAAAGAAGGCTCTCTGACCGTCCATTTGCCCTATGATAAATCGATTATTTCGAGGCGCCTGAATATCAAGGCGGAAACATTCTCGCGGGCTTTAACCAAACTAGCTCCTTACGGCGTTAAGGCTGACGGGCGCTCTGTCACCATAAGCAACTCCAAAGTCCTGGCCGAGTTCTGCGAAGTCGACTTCAAAGATATTCCCTGTTGATTACGCTTTTTGCGCTCCCTCACATTTTGTGATAGAGTCCAATCATTCTTAGAACATAAAAAAACTGTGCAGGCTCTCTCAGGGAGGCGCGCCATGCATGATAGAAAAAGCGATTCCATTACTCTTCATGATTTTGGGGACGGCAACGGACGCGTTCCGGCCCATCACCATCCTTTCGGCAACGGCTGGGTTGCAAATTCAGCGTATGTCGAGGATACGGCTTATATTGGAAAAAACGCGCAGATATTTGGAAACGCCACGGTTAAAGATGATGTTCTTGTAACAGACTACGCTCAAATATCCGGCTTTTCCATTGTCAGAGATCATGCTTGCGTACGGGGGAATGCTGTTTTATCGGGAGCCTGCATCGTACAGGACTCTTCTGAAATTTCAGGCGATAGTTTTATAAACCGTCATATTGTTGTCAAAGGACATCTCCTATTAAAACAGGCGCATCTTTGCGCAGACCGGGAAGACTGCCTGAATTGTCCTGCCCTGCTTGATGACAATTACGGTGCCACCAGAGCCAATCCTTGCCTGTACTGCATCAAAAAGATGAAGATCCGGCGCCACCTGACTTTTCTGTTCAGGCCGGCGTGCCGTCCGACCTCGGCTGCCAAAGCATAGGCAGGTAAGTAAGAATATAAAAACCAAAACTGGCAGACCACAAGCAAGCGGAAGCGATGATCCAAAAAAGCGTATATTGAGGAAAAATCAGAGAGCCAAACACTCGCATTACACCCGCAAAAATCATCAAAGCAAAAGAAAGTACCGTCATGGGAGAAGCTGTTATATTTCTCCCTGTATGCCCCAGTGTCACGCGGCACATCATGCCGAGCGTCATGGAACCTATAGCGCCTGCTGTCAGCGCATGCAGAGCGGCGGAAAACGGCACAAAGCCAAAGCCGGATAAACCCAGCAACAATAATCCAACAACAAGCCATAGATAACCAGCCTGCAACATCCACAACATCGGGTCATGAAAAGTATGGCGTGTATGATAATGGCGCATCCGCAACGCATGTATGGCTGCGGAAATAATCGCTATAACGCCAAAAACATCATTTCCTGAACCGAAAGAAACCAGAATAAGCGCTAAAGCAGCCAGAGAAACCACAGCCGCAACATCCATTTTTCTCTGGTCTGTCTGGTACAGCTTTTTTCCCTTTTGCCTAAGCGCGCCCACGGTAAAAGCAGGAATAACCCTTCCTCCAACCAGGGAAATCATAATCACGATCATGAACAGTGCAACATAAAGAGGGGTACGATTTTCACTGAAAAGAAAAATGACGTCACATGCAAAAAGCACCGACAGCAAGCCGATAAATACAAAATTCCTCTTGCTCCAGCTTTTGAGCAACGGGATAGAGAGGCTGATAGCAAGCGCCGGGATGAATGCTGCCTCAATGGTATAAATAAGCCATAAGGGAAAACCCAGATCAAAATTCATGGCAACGCGGCCTGCCAGCCAGAGGAGGCACAACCCTGCCAAATGAATTTGTCTTGCCGGTGCGCCGCCGGTCCAATTTGCAACAGCCGTTAACAGAAATCCAGCGACTATGGCGATGGTAAAACCATAAATCAGTTCATGCGCATGCCAGGAAACAAGATCCGATAGAACCGGACAAGGCGTAGTGTAACCAGCATAAAACCCGGCCCAGCTGAGCAGGCTTATGACGCTATAAAGAGCACCCAGCAGGAAGAACGGACGAAAACCGCGGCCAAGGAAGGGATGTTCAAACAGCGCGGGCATGACGTTCTTCTTCCAATTTGTAATAGGGATCAAAACAGGATGCGACAACCCTGGTAAAAGATTTTCCCTCTTCTGTGACAATCAACCGATCACCATCAAACCGGATGATTTCGTCTGTTTTTAATTCGTCTAGTTGCGCCAGATTATAGTTGGGATTTTCAACATCCTCCAATTTCGTTTCGAAATAGCACATGATCTGTTCAACGATACTGCTTCTTTGGATATCATCATCGGTCAGAACCCGGCCCCGTTTAATAGGAAAAATATTATCCAGTAACGCTTCTCTGTATTCCTTGGGATCCATCGTATTTTGTACGAAAGCGCTTTTAAAGCTGCTGATCGACGACATCCCAAACCCGATAATCGTCTCAGCCTGGTTGCAAGTATATCCCTGAAAGTTTCTATGCAGCGCTCCTGCTTTCTTTGCTATGCACAAAGGATCGTTTTTATGGGCAAAATGATCTATGCCAATAGCTTCATAACCTGCAGTCACAAGGGTGTCGGCCATAACGAAGTTCATATCATAACGCTCGCGGGTTCCCGGTATCGGATATTTTTCAAGTAATTTCTGGTGTTTTTTCATCCATGGAATATGGGCATATGCAAACACAGCCAATCTGTCCGGCGAAAGGGATATCGCCCGCTCCGCATTAAGTTGAATATTTTCGCATGTTTGCAAAGGCAGGCCTATCATCATATCGAAGTTGATATTGCGAACACCGGATTCCCGCAGAGCCAGTACATCTTCCTGCGCTTTTTCAAAAGGCTGGATACGATTGACCGCCTTCTGAACATCCGGATTAAAATCCTGCATTCCCAGACTAACGCGGGTTATGCCTATAATGGACAAATCATTGATTGTCTCAGGATTGAGCAAGCGTGGATCTATTTCAATATCAATTTCCGTATTTTTATCGATCTCGAAATAAACGCCCAGTTTTTCAATCAGGATTTTCAGATCCCTAGCTCCGATTATATTCGGCGTTCCCCCACCAAAATGAATGTGGGAAACATGTGGCCTGCATGACAATGTTTCTCCCACTTTTGCGATTTCTCGGTGAAGATATAAAAGATACGCTTGCACGGGCTGATCAGTGCTGACTGCCCTCGTGTGACACCCACAGTAATGGCAAAGATAACGGCAGAACGGTATGTGTATATATAAGGAAATGCTTTCCGCAGGATTCAGGCTGGATAAAAGATAAGCGTAATAGCCTTGGGGTATATCATGATTAAAATGCACCGCTGTAGGAAAGCTGGTATATCGCGGCACCGGCCGATTATATTTTTCAAGTAGATGGTATGAAGTCCGGCCCGTAGACATGCATTATTGTACCAATGGTGTATCAGCTTGCTTGAGGCGAAAACCGCTGATCTTCGCTTCCCCGGCAAGAATCTGGACATACTGGCTAAAAGCGCGCTGCCAGCTTTGGCTTTTCAAAAAATCGGCAATCCAGTCCTTGACGGGCTCAAATGGCAATTGCTTCCCTTCCGCGCGCTCGTGAACTTTTATGATGTGATACCCGACTTCCGTCGCTACAGGCTCTGTCGACATTTCCCCTTCTTTCATGCTCATAAGCACGGACTCGAAGGCAGGAAGAGTCTGGCTTTTGCTGATTTGACCAAGGCGCCCTCCATCTTTGGCTGAAGAGCATCCCGATTCTTGCTTTGCGATTTCCTCAAATAATTTTGGTTGGGATTTGATCCGTGCAAGGGCATCCTCTGCTTTTATTTTGGCTTTCGCTCGCGCATCATCGTCTTCCGGTGGCGCAAGATAAAGAATATGAGAAACTTCGAAAAGCGGAGACGTATAGAAACGCTTTTTATTGTTCTCGTAATAGCGTCTGCAGGTTTCTTCGTCAGGATCGGGAACGGAAATTTCACTGCCCAATAAATCGTCGATAATCTGGTCAGGATTTTTTACAGATTCCTCCCGGGCGCAAAATCCCAGTGATGCCGCTTTCTGGATAAGCAGTTCGCGTATGACAAGCGCCTGCATGGCCTCGTACTTGGCCTCAGGTAAGGCTTTTGCCGGGTGATACTGCACTTCAGCGTTGATCTGGTCAGAAGTAATCTTAATGCCATTGACGGTAATACCGGGCGCAAAACTCATCATTATCTCTCCCTTTTCCGAACAATTTGATAGGGACGAAAAACGAACCCGATGGGAGCGCTAAAAGCATGCACAAGCCGTGTGAAAGGAAAGATCAGCAGAATAAACATGCCGAATGTCAGGTGCAGTTTAAACACGAGCGCGACATCAGATACATATTCATGAGCCCCGCCGCGAAAAGTTGCGATATGCTGCGCCCATTCCATGAATTTTACCATTTCATGTCCATCAAGATGCTTCATCGATTCCGTTATGGTGTATAGCCCTAGAAGAAGCTGGACCAGCAGCAGGACCAGTATAGCGATATCGGCGAACGAGCTTGTTGCCCGGATCCTGGGATCGAAAAGCCTCCGGTGCAAAAGCATAAGCAACCCGATCAGGCAAAAAATGCCAGCAATCCCCCCCGCTGTCATTGCCAGAATCTGTTTAGCTCCGTGAGTAATTCCAACCGCATCAAAGATAAAAATAGGCGTCAAAAGGCCTACGACATGTCCTGCAAGAATAACAAGGATACCAAGATGAAACAGGATGCTGCCCCAGATTAGTTGCTTGCGCCGCAGGAGTTGGCTGGATTTGCTGCGCCAGGAATAGGGATCGCGGTCAAAACGCAGAATGCTACCGCCGATAAACGACGCGATGGCGATATAAGGGAATATCTGGAAAAGGAAAAAGTTCATTTCGGTAATTCCTTTTTAGATTTCGGATCGATGGGCCGATTCATCCGTTCGACCATTTCCCGCGCCGACGGGCATCCGCTGCCCTGCGTTGTTTGCGGCGTATTCTCAAAGGCGAATTGCTCTTTCCATTCTTCATCCAGTTCCTCGAAACTGTGCGCTTTTCCAGAATTTTTCTTAAGAGCTTCCTCGATGGCTTTAGGATCGGGCTTACGGTGGGCCGCCTCTGAAAGTGCCTCAAAAACTCCTGCATAATGCGATTCACGGTTCTTCAGGCGCTCGCCAATGGCTGCGATAACATTAATTGCGCCATCCAGATTTTCACGCGCCTCTTCCGGAGACAGGATCGAAAGATATTCCAGAAACAGAGGCAGGTAATCCGGCATTTCATCCGTCGTGATGACGAGGCCGGCGTCTTTATAAATATTAGTAAGATTAACGAGGGCCGGCCCCCGGTCGCGGGAATCGCCGTGCACATGCTCAAACAAATGCAGGGACAACGACGGAGTGCGATCAAACAGCGCCACATATTCTTCCTGCAAATCCAGTATATCCTGCCCTTCCATCCATTCCATCAGGCGGTTCAGTTTTCGGAGAGCCGCATCAGGAATCCATTTTTCATTACGTAATATCTCCCGGCATTCAGACAGAACCTCAATCTGCTGGGCTGAAGGATATGTCAGAAGAAATCCAAGGACTTTTAATGTTCTCATTTTTTTTCTGCCTTGTTACCGCCGCAACTGCCACAACACATATCGTCTGCATGTGGGTTTAATATTTTTTTCTTTGATTTCGGATTTTCCAAGTTCGTCGCGCTGCTATCAGGGTCTCTGGCATCTTCTTTCTTTTGGAACAACCTAAGATTTTTGAGTGCTTTTATCATTTTTATTCTCCTTGTTAACCGCAACCACCGCCGCCACTGCCACAGCCATTTCCGCTGCTGCCGCTTCCACAGCCACCACTGCTGCAACCGCCGCCGCTTTTACGGGTTAAAGTGTGTTCCAGTTCATGTTCTCCGTGGTCTCTCTGGAAGATCGTATTGACGCGGTTATCCTTGCCAGACCCGCTGCGGCCTCTTGATTGCTTGGGACTTTCGAACAGGTCTGTTTCACTGTTGCTGTGCGTCGAGCAACCATTTCCAAAACTGAAGCCGCACGCGCCGCTCACGCCGTAAGCATCCAACGTCTCTTCCTTATGGGAGGTCGGAATGACATACCGGTCCTCGTAGTTGGCGATCGCCATGATCTTGTACATATCTTCAACCATCTCGGGCGATAGATCGACGTCTTCAAGGATAGCGGAATTATCCCGTCCTTCGATCATTTTTCCGCGCATGTAATGGCGCATTGCCATCATGCGCTTCATGCCATAACGGACCGGCGCTTCTTTTCCGCCCGTCAGGAGATTGGCGAGATATTTGACCGGGATACGCATATCGTCCAGATCGGGCATGATACCGTCTTTGGTTGCGATTTTACCGGCCTGCGCGGCGGACTGGATTGGCGAGAGTGGCGGTATGTACCATACCATCGGCAGGGTTCTGTATTCCGGGTGCAGCGGAAAAGCGACCTTCCAATCCATCGCCATTTTGTAAACGGGGGAATTCTGCGCGCCTTCGATCCAGTTTTCGGGAATGCCGTCTTTACGAGTCTGTTTGATGACTTCTGGGTCATGGGGGTTGAGGAAAATACTCAACTGGGCTTCGTAGAGGTCTTCTTCTTTTTCTGTGCTGGCGGCTTCCTCAATGCGGTCCGCGTCATAGAGGACAACACCAAGATAGCGAATGCGGCCGACACAAGTTTCGGAACAGACTGTTGGCTCGCCATTTTCAATGCGCGGATAACAGAAAGTGCATTTTTCCGCTTTGCCGGATTTCCAGTTGTAATAAATTTTCTTGTAAGGGCACCCGGAGATACACATCCTCCAGCCACGACATTTATCCTGATCCACAAGGACAATTCCGTCTTCTTCCCGTTTATAGATTGATCCCGAAGGGCAGGATGCCACACAGGTGGGATTGAGGCAGTGCTCACACAGGCGCGGCAGATACATCATGAAGGTATTTTCAAACTGTCCGTACATCTCCTCTTCAATGTCTTTAAAATTGTAATCCTTGCGGCGATGCTCGAACTCGGTGCCTAAAATTTCTTCCCAGTTGGGGCCCCATTCAATCTTTTCCATACGCTGGCCGGTAATCAACGACCGGGGACGCGCCGTCGGCATGGTTTTTGACTCCGGCGCTTTTTGCAAATGATCGTAATCGAATGTAAATGGCTCATAATAATCGTCGATCTCCGGCAGACTTGGATTGCCGAAAATATTGGACAAAATGCGCCAACGGCCGCCCTGCCTGGGTTCTATTTTTCCGTTGGTTTTCCTCTTCCACCCGCCATTCCATTTATCCTGGTTTTCCCAGTCCTTGGGATATCCTACACCCGGCTTGGTTTCTACGTTATTGAACCATGCATATTCCACGCCCTCGCGTGAGGTCCAGACATTCTTGCAGGTCACGGAACAGGTGTGACACCCGATGCATTTATCGAGGTTCAGCACCATGCCTATTTGCGCACGGATTTTCATTCTGCGGCCTCCCCCTGAACCGGCTCGTCCATCCAGTCAACCTTTTCCATCTTACGCACGATGACAAACTCATCGCGGTTTGAGCCGACTGTGCCGTAATAATTGAACCCGTAAGAAAGCTGAGCGTATCCGCCGATCATATGTGTTGGTTTCACTGTCGTCCGTGTCACGGAGTTGTGAATTCCGCCCCGCATATTAGTAATTTTACTGCCCGGCGTGTTTACGATTTTCTCCTGCGCGTGGTACATCAGCAGCATTCCCTCATTGACCCGCTGCGAGACGACAACGCGTGCGGCGATAGCGCCGTTGGTGTTGAATACCTCGACCCAGTCATTGTCCTTAAGGCTGACTTTTTTAGCATCGACTTCGCTCATCCAGACAATCGGCCCGCCGCGCGATAACGTCAGCATGTGAAGATTGTCGCTATAAGTCGAGTGGATACCCCATTTCTGGTGTGGAGTAATGAAATTAAGCAGCACAGTCGGGCTTTCGCCGCCATGTATATCCATCATATTTTGAACCGTGCGCGTATTGATCGGCGGCCTGTAGGACACCAACCCTTCGCCGAAATCAATCATCCACGGGTGATCTTGGTAAAGCTGCTGACGGCCGGTCAAGGTGCGCCACGGGATAAATTCATGCACGTTGGTATAACCGGCATTATAGCAGACATGCTCTGATTCAATGCCGCTCCATGTCGGAGAGCTGATAATCTTACGCGGCTGCGCCTGGATATCGCGGAAGCGGATCTTTTCTTCCTCTTTCGGCAATGCCAAGTGCCTATGGTCGCGGCCCGTGATCTTGCTTAATGCGCCCCAGGCTTTGACAGCCACCTCACCATTGGTTTCCGGTGCCAGTGAAAGAACAACCTCGCAAGCGTCGATATCAGATTCGATTTTGACACGGCCATTTTTCTCACCGTTGAGTTTTTTCAGAAACTCGACCTCGTGATCGGTGTTCCAGCCGATGCCTTTACCGCCATTGCCGAGCTTTTCCAGGAGCGGCCCAAGCGTTGTAAACCGTTCATAGGTCGCCGGATAATCGCGCTCGACCACCTTCATCGATGGTGCAGTTTTACCAGGGATAAGATCGCATTCCCCTTTGCGCCACTCCTTCACATCCGGCTGTGCCAGTTCGCCCGGCGTGTCGTGCTGGATGGGGTTGAGAACAATTTCTTTTTCAACGCCCAGGTAAGCCGGCGCCAGCTCGGAGAATTTCTTGGCAATTGCCTTGTAAATCTCCCAATCGGATTTGCTTTGCCAGACAGGGTCAATGGCTTTTGACAGCGGATGGATGAACGGATGCATATCCGAGGTGTTGAGATCATTTTTCTCATACCAGCTTGCCGTCGGCAGTACGATATCGGAATACATGCAGGTCGTGGACATGCGGAAATCAAGCGTTACAACAAGGTCGAGCTTTCCTTCCGGCGCCTCGTCATGCCAAACAACTTCGGCAGAAGTAACTTTTCCTTCCGCACCCAGATCTTTTCCCTGCACGCCATGCTGGGTTCCGAGAAAATGTTTTAGGAAATATTCATGCCCCTTGCCGGATGATCCCAGGATATTGGAGCGCCAGACAAACATATTACGCGGCCAGTTGTCCGGATGATCCGGATCTTCGCAGGACATGCGCAGATCACCAGTTTTCAGGCGCTCAACAACATAATTCACCGGGTCTTTGCCCTGGCTCTCCGCTTGCTTCACCAGTTCAATCGGGTTTTCCTGCAATTGCGGCGCGGATGGCAGCCAGCCCATCCGCTCGGCCCTGATGTTGCAGTCGATTAACGACCCTTTCCATTTATTTTTATCTGCAAGCGGCGAAAGAATGGAATTCACGGCTAAAGTTTCATAACGCCATTGATCGCTGTGCGCATAGAAGAAAGAGGTGGAATTTTGCTGACGCGGCGGACGGGTCCAGTCCAGGGCAAAGGCCAGCGGGGTCCATCCAGTTTGCGGCCGCAGTTTTTCCTGGCCGACATAATGCGACCAGCCGCCACCCGATTGACCGATGCAGCCGCAAAACACCAGCATATTGATAGCGGCGCGGTAATTCATATCCATGTGGTACCAGTGGTTCATGGCTGCACCGATGATGATCATCGACTTACCCTTGGTAATATCGGCATTTTGTGCAAAGGCCCGCGCGACCTGAATGATCTGCTCTGCCGGAACGCCCGTGATGCTTTCCTGCCATTTCGGGGTGTAGGGAATATTATCATCATAGGATGACGCGACATGGGCGCCGCCCAGCCCCTCACGCGCAATGCCGTAATTGGCGCAGAGAAGATCAAAAACGCAGGCAACCGGGACTTTTTCGCCGTTCAGGTCCAGATATTTCACTGGGACGTTGCGGTCTAGAACTTCTTCCTGCGCATTAGGCTTGAAATAGCCGTGTTCGTGATCCTCTCCGCCAAAATAAGGAAAGCCAACAGTTAGAATATTATCATGATTGCCTAACAATGTTTTGCGTGGCCTAATCTTATTTCCGGTTTTGGAATCCGCAGGCGCAATATTCCATTTACCATCTTCACCCCAGCGAAAGCCGATCGATCCGGTCGGAACAACGACATTGCCGGTATCTTCATCAAAACAAACCGTCTTCCATTCGGGGTTGGTATTCTCGCCCAAAGAACCATCAAAATCAGAAGCCCTGATCATGCGGCCTGGCGCATAGCGGCCTTCGCGCTTTTCCAGCTTTACAAGGAACGGCATGTCGGAATATATGCGGCAATATTCATCAAAATATTCTGATGTTTTATCGATATGGAATTCTTTTAGAATGACATGCCCCATCGCCATGCCGACGGCGGCGTCCGTTCCCTGGCGCGGGTGAAGCCAGATATCGCCGAATTTCGAGGCTTCGGAATAATCGGGGGTGATGGTAACGACTTGCGTTCCCCTGTAACGTGCCTCGGTCATGAAGTGTGCATCCGGCGTGCGCGTTTGCGGCACGTTGGAGCCCCACATGATAATAAAACCGGAATTATACCAGTCGGCACTTTCTGGCACATCCGTCTGCTCACCCCAAGTTTGCGGCGATGCAGGAGGCAAGTCGCAATACCAGTCGTAGAAACTCATGCAGACGCCGCCGATTAGCGACAGGTAGCGCGAACCGGCTGCATAGGAAATCATCGACATCGCCGGGATGGGTGAAAACCCGATAATGCGATCAGGGCCGTGTTTCTTGATTGTGTAAATGTTGGCAGCAGCGATAAGTTCGTTAACCTCATCCCATTCCGCCCGTACAAAACCGCCGAGACCACGCACTTTCTGATATTCCGCCCGCAATACAGGATCAGCTTGGATAGCCGCCCAGCTTTTGACCGGGTCGCCGCCATTTTGCGCCTTCATACTTCGCCACATCTTCAGCAGGCGCTTGCGGATCATCGGGTATTTCAGGCGGTTGGCGCTGTAGATGTACCAGCTGTAGCTGGCGCCGCGCGAACATCCCCTCGGTTCATGATTGGGCAAATCAGGCCGCGTACGAGGATAATCGGTTTGCTGGGTTTCCCATGTGATCAGGCCGTTTTTAACGTAGATTTTCCATGAACACGACCCGGTGCAATTCACGCCATGCGTCGAACGGACGATCTTGTCATGTGCCCAGCGACCCCGATAGGCTTCTTCCCAAGCGCGGTTTTCTTCTGTTGTAACGCCGTGCCCGTCAGAGAATTTCTCACGCTTCTGCGCGAAATACATCATCCGGTCAATAAAATAGCTCATAACTTACCTCTAATCGCTCATTTCATTCTGCAATGCCCGTAAGAACTCCGACTTGATCGAAATCAAGAAGAGACTCATTTAACAGGAAATCTCCGCGTTTTTGCGTGTGTAACACCACCATGTCAGGACGAGGCAAACTGCGTAATAGACCGTAAATACGATCAAGGCCGCATTGGGAAGCCCGGTCAGCGCAATGGCTGTGCCGTAACTTTTTGGAATGAAAAATGCGCCGAAAGCCCCAACGGCAGAACTAAACCCGATGGTTGCCGCCGCCTCGCGCTCCGCTGTTTTTCGTATTTCTTCTTCGGATGCGCCTTTCATGCTCTTTTGCCGCTCCGTCCTGAAAATCACGGGGATCATCTGGAACGTCGAGGCGTTCCCAACACCGCTGGCGGCGAACAGGACAAGGAACATGGCAAAAAATCCATAAAAGGCGAAAGGCTGATCCTTGTTTACAAGGAAATAAAGAACGCCGAGCGCGCCCGCCATCATGACAATGAATACCCAGAAAGTAACGCGTCCGCCGCCGAATTTATCCGATATCCAGCCGCTGCCTGCCCGCGTCAGCGCCCCGGCCAGCGGCCCAATGAACGCCAGTTGCAGGGAATTGACCTCAGGAAACTGTGTTTTCGCCAGCAACGGGAAACCTGCGGAAAAACCGATGAACGATCCGAATGTTCCGATATAAAGAACGCACATAATCCAATTATGTTTACGCTTGAAAATCGCCATCTGACTAGCCAGTGAGGCTTTGGCATCGGCAATATCATTCATCCAGAACCATGCGGCAATAGAAGAGAGCGCAATAAAAGGAATCCAGAAAAACCCGGCATTCTGCAGCCAAAGCTCTTTTCCGTCCACACTCTGTGAGGCGCCGCCAATTGCGCCAAACAATCCAAGAGTAATGACAATAGGTACAAAAAACTGCACCGCGCTTACGCCCAGATTACCGAGGCCCGCATTGAGCGCCAGCGCATTTCCTTTCTCTTTTTTGGGATAAAAATAAGTAATGTTCGCCATGCTGGAGGCAAAATTACCGCCGCCAAAACCACATAGCAAAGCCAGCAGTAAAAAAATGCTGTAGGGTGTTTCCGGATTCTGAATGGCGATGCCTATCCCCAGCGCCGGGATCAGGAGCGATGCCGTGCTAATCGCTGTCCAGCGTCGTCCGCCGAAAATCGGCACCATGAAGGAATAAAAAATCCGCAAAGTCGCGCCTGACAATCCCGGTAGCGCCGTCAGCCAGAACAATTGTTCCGTCGTAAAGTTGAATCCAACCTTTGGCAGGTTGACGACGACTACGCTCCAAACCATCCAGACCGCGAAAGCCAGAAAAAGCGCCGGAATTGATATCCAGAGATTCCGCCGGGCTATTCTTTTTGCACCGTTCGACCAGGCAACCCCGTCTTCCGGGTTCCAGGCTGTCAATATTGCGGCCATATTGTTCTCCTTCTTAAGCTTTCGCGTGATTTTTAAGATCGCCCAGTTCGGGCAAATATGCCGGTTTGGCAAGATCGGGATGTTTCCGTTGCTCCATCATTCTGATCGCGAAGTGCATCCAGATCAGCGCAATGGCAACCAGGATGAAGAGCAGCATGAAACAGCTTGTCCAGACACCGATCAGGTCATTCATCATGCCAAAGGCAATGGGAAGCGCGAAACCGCCAAGGCCGCCGATCATGCCCACCAGTCCCCCGACCGATCCAACATTCTCCGGGTAATACGCGGGTATGTGTTTATAGACGGCGGCCTTGCCGAGCGACATGAAAAACCCAAGGCCAAAAACGAGGATGGTAAAAGGCACGATGCCCAAAGCCATGGAAAATGCTATATCGCCCTTTACGCCATGCACGACGTAATCGGTTGCCGGATAGGACAGGAAGAAAAGGCAAATTAGCGAGCCGATAAACGTCCAGTACATTACACGGCGTGCGCCGTATTTATCGGAAATCCAGCCGCCGAAAATGCGAAAAAGGCTTCCCGGTATCGAATACATCGCGCCCAGCATGCCAGCCGTGATAATGCTAACGCCATAGACGCTGACGAAATATTTAGGAAGCCAAAGCGCCAGCGCGACAAACGCTCCGAAAACAAAAAAGTAATAAAGAGAAAATCGCCAGACCTGGAGATTCTTTAGCGGCGCAAGCTGCATCAGCGCAGGTTGAGGCTTTTCGCCTGTTTCCCTTTGATGGCGGAGAACAGGATCGTCTTTTGAAAAAAGCCAGAAAACAATAGCCAGAGCAGCTAAAGCAACAGCCCAGATTTTTGCCACTGCTACCCAACCCAAAGCGACCATAATCACCGGTGCCAGAAATTTTGTGACAGCAGCACCAACATTGCCAGCGCCAATAATCCCGAGCGGCAGTCCCTGCTTCTTCTTGTCAAACCAGCGCGATACATAAGCGACTGCTGCAATAAAGGTTCCTCCTGCGATGCCAACCCCAAGACCGGCGAGAAGAAATTGCGGATATGTTTCCGCACCGCTCAACAGCCACGTTGCCAGCGCCGAAGCCAGCATCAAAAGCGTCAGGACAAGCCGGCCGCCATAGATATCCGTCCATATTCCAAGGATCAGGCGGATCAGAGACCCTGTCAGGATCGGCGTTCCGACCAGAAGCCCAAATTGCGTTTCATTCAGCCCTAAGTCCGCCTTAATCTGAATTCCAATAATTGAGAAAATGGTCCAGACAGCAAAACTGGCAGTAAATGCCATAGTAGTTAGGATTAATGTCCGGGTCTGATCGCTCTTAGAGACTGATATATTTGACTTTATTGGCATTCTTAGAAAAACCTTTTGTCGGAGGGGCGCTATTCCTTTGAAATAGCGCCATCATCTCTATATTATTCTTCGCATGCGTCAGGATTTTGGAACTTGATCTGAATCAAGCTTGAAAGAAAATGCCCGAAAAAGCCGTAGAAGTTTTTATTGAGGATTTATTAAGGCGTCAGCGTCTGCGAAAAAAAGACACGCCTGATGAAAATGCAGCCCTGTTTCAGGGCCTAAGTGATACAAACCTGCAGACTTTACTTTCAAACTCCCGCATGAATGAGTTCAGATCTGGACACAATATAGTCCAGCAAGGCGATACTCCGGGTTATCTGTATTACATCATGAACGGCAGCATCAAAACGTTACGTCACGGTACGGATGGCCAGGAGTCTACAATCCGAATGCTGCAAAGCGGAGATACTTTCATGGACGCTGTCATTTTCATGGGCGGAAGCTCTCCTGTCAGCGTTAAAACTCTCGAAGACAGTCGGATCCTGATGATCCCTGCCGAAGCCGTCCGTCGTCACGCACTGCATGACTCGCAGTTTGCCTGCAATTTGCTGAAGATTGTAACGAAGCACTATAAAAGCGCCATTCAGCAAATCGACAGTATTGTCATTAAAAACCCGATTGAGCGTCTTGGCTATTATTTTTTACAGCAGCATTTAGAGCAAGGAAGCGAATCGCTTGAAGTCGCGCTGCCGTTTCAGAAATCGACAATTGCTAATCATCTCGGTATGAAGCCGGAAACTTTTTCCCGAGCATTATCCCAGATTAAAAAAATGGGCATCAATGTCGATCAGGAAAAACTGAGCCTGCGTGACGCTTATGTTCTTTGCCATTTTTGCGATCCTGATACAGCTCAGGACTGCCCCCAGTTTAATACTGAAAAATGTCCGCTTACGCCCGGCGGCCCCTGTGGCAGCGGTCGGAAAAGTTGTCATTGATAAATTTCTACAAGATCGCCGGCTTTTAAAGATGAGACATCTTCCTCAATGACAGCCCATGCATTCGTCTCAATAAACGGCTTCACCATGAAAGATTGCTGTTTTTCCGGTATATCGGCTTCTAACTTTGCTTTGCCTGTCCGGTGAAGACTTGCCCTGACAAAAGACCGGAGCCCATGATTTTTGCTGAAGGGTTTTTGCAGAATGGCATAACGCGGTTCCTCGGCAGACAACCCCTGCATGGCTCTTATCAGCGGATCAACAAAAAACCGCAGGCCCACTGCGCTGGAAACTGGATTACCGGGAAGTCCAAAAAAGAAAGGTCCCTGATCAGGAAATCTTGCAAACAGGATCGGCTTTCCAGGCCGGATCGCGACTTTGTGAAAGAATATCTCCGCGCCCATATCCTTCATTACCACTGGCACGAAATCTTCAGATCCGGCTGATACTGCGCCGGTGGATAGAATAATATCGCTGCCCTGATCAATGGCTTCCCGCAATTTCTTTTTGTAGAGACCATGATCGTCGCCAATACCACCAAGGGGCAGAATTTCTGCACCCATTGTCGGTAAAGCAGTCTGCAGATAAGGCCCGGTGGAATTGTATATTTGACCGGGTTTTAAAAGAGAGCTTAAATCATCAACAACTTCCTGACCGGTAGAAATAAAAGCCACTCTTGGTTTTTTTAAAACTTTGACCTTTCCGACTCCCAGCGTCGCCAGTGTCAGGATATGAGTCGGCTTTAAGGCTTTCCCCTTTTCCAGTACTATATCTCCAGAAGCAAAGTCTTCTCCTGCACGGCGGATATGATCGCCTTTGCGCGGCGCTGCCCGAAACAGGATTTTCTCTTGATTTCTTTCCGTTTTTTCCACGGGCACGACGGCATCACATCCCAGCGGCAACGGCGCGCCAGTCATGATCTCGTAACATTGACCCGGCAAAAGAGGTTTATACTCTTTTAACTCGCCCGCAACGATACGCCCTGCAACCTCAAGCATCGTAGTACCGACGTTAAAGTCTTTGATCCTTACAGCAAAACCATCCATAGCGGAATTGTCGAATTGCTGGTTAGCGATAGGTGAAACAATATCCTCTGCACAGATACGGCCAGAAATTTCCCGGATGTCAGCCCATTCACCCGGCAACTGCCTTTCACTTCCCTCGCGGTTTATAATCGCCAAAGCTTCTTTGTAAGAAATCATGTCTTTCCTGTGAACTTATTGACCTGGATCAAGCCGGGTATGAAACGTTCATCCCATATTGCGTGTCATGCCAGCTATTATCGCATCATATAGCAACGACAGCGGATATAAAGACGAGAAAACGTACCGTTTTCAGAATTTTCCTCGCGTCCTGCTAGCCCCTGTGCCGTTGCCGATAATCCAGCCTGTCCTGAAACATATTGTTACAAGCATCGCAACACACCGTCCGGAACTATTTGCACGATTGGGACCTCATAAAAATACGGTGTTTTTGATCGACCCTATAAATCTGCCCTTTATTCTCCGCCTGCATCCAAACCCGCAAAAGCCATCCCTTACCGCGCATCGGCGGTGGGGAAAACAGGCTGGCGGCGCCCGCATCGCCGGTAGCTTCCTGACCCTGCTGAACATGATCGATGGAAAACTCGATGGCGATGCCCTGTTTTTTTCAAGGGATTTAGCCGTGGAGGGTGATACAGAAGCCATCGTTTGCCTGCGCAACACGCTGGATGACATGGAAGGCAGCGTCATCATGGACACCGCTGGATTGTTTGGCCCTCCCGGTCGCGCATTTTTAGAAATTCTCAACAAGATCAGGATGAATGCATGACGGAAAAGAACCTTCCTGAGCTTGTCTGCCCTGCCGGGACGCCTGCAGCTTTACGCGCCGCCATAGATTCCGGCGCCAACGCGGTTTACTGCGGATTTCAGAACGCCACAAATGCCCGCAATTTTCCGGGATTGAATTTCACAGCCGAAGAAATGGCCCAGTCCGCAGCTTATGCGCATGAACGGAACACCAAAATTCTTCTGGCCTTGAATACTTTTCCGCCTGCCGGAAAAACTGCCCTGTGGAAAGAAGCCGTCGAAACCGGAGCGCGGCTGGGTGTAGATGCCATGATTGTCGCTGATATAGGCATGGCCCACCATATTACCACTCAATATCCAAAAATCCGGCTGCATCTCTCCGTCCAGGCCGGTGCATCCTCCCCGGAAGCAATCAAATATTATTGCCGGGAATTCAATGTAATGCGCGTAGTGCTGCCGCGCATTTTGACGGTGAAGGAGATCAAGGATATTCACACACAGATCCCATGCGAAATAGAAGCTTTTATTTTCGGCAATATCGGTATGATGGCCGAAGGGCGGTGCAGCCTGACCAATTATGTTACAGGTATATCGACTAACATGGACGGCGTTTGCTCCCCAGCCAGCGATGTGCGCTACGAGAAAGACAAAAATCAAAATCTCTCCTCAAAACTTGGCAATTTTACAATCGACTGCTTTTCGTGCGGCGAAAAAGCCGGCTATCCTACAATCTGCAAGGGACGATACCTCACTCATGCGCGCAAGGAAGGTTATTACGCTTTCGAAGAACCCATCAGTCTCAATCTTTCATCTCTTCTTCCCGAACTCGTAAAAGCAGGAGTAAGTGCGCTGAAAATCGAGGGGCGGCAACGCTCACGTGCCTACGTGCAAGCAGTGGTGGTCGCTTACCGCAAGGCGATTGATAATATCGTGGCAGGTCAGGCCATCGAAATGGACGACCTTCTTGCCCTGACCGAAGGCCATAAAGAAACGCAGGGGGCCTTCAAAAGCAAAACGTGGAGATAATGAAATGACATCGCACCTGACCATCGGCCCAATCCTTTTCCACTGGCCCGCAGAACAAAAACGCGATTTCTACTTCAGAATCGCCGATGAGGCACCTGTGGAAACCGTTTATATCGGCGAGATCATCTGTTCTAAACGCACGCCGTTTTTTGAACAGCATTACGATGACGTCACGGAACGTCTTCAAAGCGCCGGGAAAAAAGTGGTTTATTCCACCCTGTCAGAAGTCATGATCAAGCGCGACAGCCAGATTGTCGAAGGATTCTGCGAACTGGAGAACGCGGAAATCGAGGCTAATGATGTCTCGGCCTTGTGGCACCTGACCGGCAGAAAGCACAGAATAGGTCAGCTTATGAATGTTTATAACGAGGATGCAATGGCATTCCTGGCAGAAAAAGGCGCACATCATTTCTGCCTGCCGCCAGAATTGCCGGGGGAAGCACTTTCGGTTTTAGGACAGACGGCAAACAAGATAGGTGTATGCCTGGAAACACAGGTTTTTGGCCGCGCCTCTCTTGCCCTCTCAGCTCGATGTTATCATGCGCGGGCACACGGACGCATCAAGGATAACTGCCAGTTCGTTTGTGAGGAGGATCCGGACGGCATGGATCTAAAAACACTGGAGGGAAAACCATTCCTGTCCATAAATGGAATTCAGACCCTTTCGTATACATATATTAATATGATTCATGAACTGGATGCCATGCAGGCCATGGGTGTTTCACATTTCCGCCTTTCTCCGCATACACAGGACATGGCAAAGATTGCTCATATATTCCGCGATACTCTCGATAAAAAATTTACATCGGAAGAGGCACAGAAAAAATTGGATGCGCTAAAAATTCCTGTCCCATTTTCCAATGGGTTCTTTCATAAAAAACCAGGCTATGCATGGATCAACGGAGAGCGTGATTAAATCGTCCTGAAAATAGCGGAAAAAATTCATCCTGCTCACCAGTCTCAAGGTAACGCGCCACGCAGCGACCCATTACGGGAGAAAGAAGATAACCGTGGCGAAATAACCCATTGCAGCGAACATATCGCCCGTTCTCTGAAATTTTTATGCGCGGCAGATTATCCGGGTAGGCCGGACGAATGCCCGAAGACATATCCAGAACTCGGGCGTGTGCAAGGTTTTCATGCAGGCTGTAAACCGCGCTCAAAAGCTCCAGCGCCGAGCGAATGCAAACCAATCCATCATCCCCCGCGCTTTCAATAGCTGTCGCCCCCACAGCAAAAGTATTATCCGGTCGTGGAATAATATAGAGAGGATAGCGCGGATGCATCAACCGCACCGGTCGGCGCAGTTTAAAATTGTCCGCCCGGATTAGAATTATTTCGCCCTTGACACCACGCAGTTCCGAATCATCCGTTTCGGCATCGTAACCCCGGCAATCAATAACTTTATCAAAATCTTCAAGCAGATCTTCCGGCTTCACATCCTTTTGCAGAATTTTCATGCCTTTCTCCACCAGATACCCGCTCAGCGCTTCCAGCGCCAGCAACGGCAGGATGTGTGCCTCGCGCGGCAAATAAATTCCCTGATCAAAACGGCCCAGATCCGGTTCCAGAATTTTTATCCGGGCTCCGTCTACACACTCCCATTTTCCTCCCGCCGAATCCAGGTGCTGCTCAAAACGCTCCATCATATGGTGGTCATCCCGATGGGCGATAATCAAGCTACCCTTCTGTTTGAAATAAACAGCGGAATTATCCCCGAGAATTTCCTTCCATATTTCTATACCCGCCAGCCCCGCTTCCATATAGGCGAATGGCATGGATTCAATCTCGCTGCAGGGTGCAAGCATCCCGCCCGCGATGCTGCTGGCGTTCACGGGCGGGAAAGGTTGCTTGTCAAAAACCGTGACAGAAAACCCTTTCCGGACAATCATGCAGGCAGTCAGCAATCCCGTAATTCCTGCGCCGATAATCGCGATTCTTTCTTTCTGTTTCATTCTGCGCATAAATATCCGTACAGAATGTGCCATGTGATATGCCCGTTAAACGTTTCATCAAAAAGGCGGCAAGAATGGATTATCTGTCTGCTTTCAAGTGGCCTGTATCCCGGCACAGGAGTGCATGCCCCTGTCTTTTTCAAAACCTTGAGGAAAGATGATGTATTTGGATACTTAAATGTTCTGTATTCTTCTCGAAAAACTCCGGATGGCTTTTTAAAATCGTACATACCGGAGGGCAAAAGCAGTTTTTTCAGTACTGTTTTCCATTCCTGAAAACAAAATGGCCCCGGAATAGTGAAATACAAAACCCCTCCCGGTTTAAGATATTTCCGAAGCTGAAAAATACCGCCTTCAATATCCTCGAACCACTGAAAAGCCATATTGGCTGCGATTAAATCGAAGGATTTTGAAAGCTTAATGTTTTCTCCATCAAGAACTGAAAAAAATACATTTTCCTGCTTTAATCTGTCTCGCGCCAACGCAATCATCCCGGGACTAATATCTGTGATTTCAAAACGGCCGCCCTTGTATTTTCGTAGCAAATGACTGGTCAAAGTTCCTGTGCCTGCGCCGATCTCAAGCACATCAGGACAATCAAGATCGGGAAGATCATAAGCAAGATTCTGTGCAATAGTTTCCTGAATGCCGCAATACAGATCATAAGTTTCTGCATGCCTATCAAAATTTTTTATTACTTCACGCTTCCAGCTTGAGACCACCGACAAACTCCCTTATTTTTTCTGCGCACCAGGCGGCGTCAGTCCACGGCAGGGCATGCCCGCCCTTCTGCTGCGCATGAAGATTAAAGCCGTTCCATTCCCTGCGCATGAGGGAGAGGGGCAATACAGGATCTTCGCCTCCCGCAAGAACCAATATGGGACAGGACAGCGAACTCAGTTCTTTCCCTGCATTCCAGGATATAAGCCACTCCAATCCTTCCTGGAGCTTCTCCAGATTGAGTCCTGAATTGTCAGATGGAACGCCGCATTTTTCCCAAAACTCTCCCATTTGCGTAACAGGATTTCTTTTCAGCCTTGCCTTCATCGTCAGGAGTGTGCGCTCACAAATAAAATGCCGGAAACAATGAAAACCGTTAATAGCGATCAGCGCCCGTATATTGGGATAACGATTCTTTAAAGCCCACATTGTTCCCAGTGAGTGCGTGATATAAATCGAGGGATTGGAAAAAGCGTGGCTTTCACTTTTGTGCCCAGAAAATCCTGTAAATCCCAGATCGACATGGGAGACTGAATGGCCCTCAAAAAATACAAGCATTTTTTCCCAGAAACCGGGATCGCTTCCCCATCCGGGGACAAAGGTAAAATGCTGCATCATTTTTTAACCTACTGAATCAAAAGAGCCTTTGATTAATAACGGAGTTGGTTTGCAGGGAAATTGATCTGGGTCAAATTCATGCCACTGTATATGGGGTAACGTCATTCCCTAAGACACAAGATATTGTGTTTTTCTTACATTCCTTCCACCGCTCCATCCACAGAAAGGGCCCGCCATGAACGCCATACTGACTGCCGCTATCCGTGAAAAATCCACAGCCGGATCAGAAATAGAATCATTAAAAGAATCACTTGCTCCATTGAGAAAAAATTTATCTCATTCCCCGGAAGAACAAATCGTCACGCTGTATGGCGGTACGCAGGTGGATTGCAGTGAAGCGGTCACGGAATATATTTCCAAATCCGACTGGCGGATCAACGCCAATGCCAATACCGGGTATTCCAACGCAGGATTAATTAATAATGTGGCAGGCAAAGTTATTGCCAATTTCTGGCTTGATGAAGTCTATGCGCCGGAAGAAGGGGTGGCGCACCGCAAGGGCGATATTCACATTCATGATCTTGATTGCCTGACTGGTTATTGCGCAGGATGGAGTTTGCGGGCGCTTTTAAATGAAGGGTTTGACGGGGTGCAGGGTCGCGTATCCTCCCGCCCGCCCCGTCACTTTAGAGAAGCGCTGGGACAGATGGCCAATTTTCTCGGGATTTTGCAATCCGAATGGGCTGGGGCGCAGGCGTTTTCCAGCTTCGATACCTATCTCGCACCTTACGTGTTCCGCGATAATCTTTCCTTCAAGGAAGTCAAAAAGGCGGTGCGTCAGTTCGTCTATAACCTGAATGTCCCTGCACGCTGGGGACAATCGCCTTTCACGAATATCACATTAGATATTACTGTGCCGGAAGATCTGCAAAGCCTGTTCCCGACTTATAAAGATTTGCATTTTTTCAAGGGTATTGATGACCCGGATCTTCTTGCCCGCGCGCAGCAACGCGACATGGGCCTTCGCAGTCTGGAAGATCTGACTTTCAAACACTTTGTGCCCGAAATGGAAATGATTGCCATTGCCTATTACGAGATTATGACCGAGGGCGATTCCACGGGTCAGCCTTTCACCTTCCCGATCCCGACCGTGAATATCACGGAAGATTTCAACTGGGATTCGCTTGTGGCCAAAGCTATTTTCGAGAACACGGCCAAGGTAGGATCGTCCTACTTCCAGAATTTTGTCGGCAGCCAGTGGATGAAGAACGACAAGGGTGAGAAGGTTCGCAATCCTGAAGCCTATTCTCCCGGTGCCGTGCGCTCGATGTGCTGCCGGCTGCAGCTTGATCTGCGCGAACTGCTCAAGCGCGGCAACGGTCTGTTCGGTTCGGCGGAAATGACTGGCTCTATCGGCGTCGTCACGCTCAACATGGCGCGGCTAGGCTACCGGTTCAAAGGCGATCATGCAGGATTGATGAAGGAAATCGATCGCCTGATGGATATCGGCAAATCGACGCTCGAAAAAAAGCGCGCCTTTGTCCAGAAAATGTATGATCGCGGCCTCTATCCTTACACAGCGCGCTATCTGCCCTTCTTCCGAAACCATTTCTCGACGATCGGAGTGAATGGCATGAATGAAATGGTGCGCAACTTCACGAATGATGAATACGATATTACGGATGAACGTGGCATCGCCATATGCCTTGAAATCCTCGATCATATGCGCGGGCGGATGGTCGCCTACCAAGAAGAAACCGGCAATCTCTACAATCTTGAAGCAACGCCTGCCGAGGGCACAACCTACCGCTTCGCCAAGGAAGACAAAAAATACTATCCGGAAATCATCCAGGCTGGATTTGGAGAAAACATTTACTACACCAACTCCTCGCAAATTCCGGTTGGCCATACGGAAGACCCGTTCGAAGCACTGGAGCTACAAAACCGCTTGCAGTGCAAATATACAGGCGGGACGGTCCTACACCTGTATATGAACGAAAAACTATCCAGTGCCGAGGCCTGCAAGCAGTTCGTAAAAAAAGTCATAGAGAACTACCAGATGCCCTATATCACGGTGACGCCGGTTTTCTCGACCTGTAATACACACGGCTATCTGAATGGCGAACAGCCGGAATGCCCAAAATGTGGCGAGAAAACCAATGTCTGGACGCGGGTTATGGGTTATTTCCGCCCCGTGGACAGCTTCAATACCGGCAAAAAAGGAGAGCACCGTGAGCGCAGGCATTTCCGCGAAGATCATGTCGACACCGGAGATTTGTTCCGCAACGCCTGATACGCCAGCCGCAACTCTTCCCATCTACAGCGTCACGCCGTTCACCATGCTCGATTTCCCCGGGCGGACGGCGTGCATCGTCTGGTTTTCTGGATGCAACATGCGTTGCGGCTACTGCCACAATCCACAAATTGTTAAAGGCAAAGGTCGGGGCGATATCGAACAAATTATGGATTTTTTATGCAGGCGTGCAGGATTGCTGGACGGGGTTGTCCTCTCCGGCGGGGAAGCCTCCGTTTATCCCGGTCTCCCGGATTTCATCCGGCTGGTTCGGGATCTGGGCTATGCTATTAAGTTGGACACCAATGGCCTGCGCCCGGATATTATCCGGGATTTTCTAGATGGCGGCTTTCTCGATTATGTGGCTTTGGATTACAAAGCCCCACCTGAAAAATTCAAAAGAGTAACGGGCGTAGACAAGTTCAAATATTTTTCTGAAACATTGCAGCTTCTTTGCGCCCAGGAAAACATTCCCTTTGAAATCCGGACAACCGTGCATACAGGTTTGATGAACGAACAGGATGTAACGAATATTATTCAGGATCTGGACAGGCTGAAGTACAAAGGCTCCTATTACGTGCAAAATTTCCGAGCCGATAATGGCCGCCCCACGCTTGGCCTGCTGCCGCCCCAATCACGAAGTCTGGATATTAACAGGTTGCCTAGACCCCATAATTTTTCGCTCAATTTCCGGAATTTTTGATCTAGGTCAAATACAAGAGGACATAAATAGGCCTATGTGTATGGTCACAACGAAACCACGTCCCTGTAAATTTTTACGCCGGTAAAACCCCCGCTTTACCGGCGTTTTCTTGTGCTGCTTGATCTCGATCAAGGCCCCGTGTGTGTTAAAAAATCAGAATGGCTCGTGGATTAATGCATTTAGGAACTCTATATGATTAACTCTTTTTACCGCATATCCGGACTACTGGCTCTCATACTTGCCTGCACCGCGCCAGCCTTTGCGAATGAAGCTGAAGATTCCCTCATCAAAAAAGGTGCTTTTTACGGGGACATCCGATACCGCTATGAAACAGTTGACCAAGATGGTCCCGCGCCAATAGCCGATGACGCTACAGCCTCAACCTTGCGCGCACGCCTTGGCTTTAAAACCGGTGTATATAAGGATTTTCAGGCGCAGTTTGAAACGGATCTGGTCGGTAGGTTGGGTGATGAAGATTATAATGACGGCAAAAACGGCAAAACGCAATTTCCTGTGATCGCTGATCCAGCAACGGCAGAACTAAACCAACTTTGGATTTTATGGTCCGGACTACCACAAACAACAGTTAAAGCAGGGCGGCAAACTATCAACTTCGATAATCAGCGTTTCATCGGTAGTGTCGGCTGGCGTCAAAACGATCAGACTTTCGATGCTGCCGCCATTGAAAACAAGAGCATCGAAAATCTTGCCCTGTCCTATACATATGCGCGAACTGTCAACCGTGTCTTCGGCCATGAACACCCGCAAGGCGACTGGGACAGCAATACCCATCTCGCTCATGCCTCCTACGTTTTTGCACCGTGGCTGAATATAACGGGCTACGGCTACTGGTTGGACTTCAACATTGCCCCGGCTTCTTCGAACAAAACCTATGGCCTGCGCCTGACAGGCGACATTCCGCTGAATGATGCATGGACTTTCTTCTATGAAGCGGAAGGTGCCAAGCAATACGACAACGGCAACAACCCGGCCAATTATAATGAGAACTACTATCTGCTCGCACCCGGAATCAAGGGGCATGGTCTGACATTGCAAGCGGGATTTGAATCACTAGGCGGCGATGGAACCAATGCTTTTCAGACCCCGTTGGCCACGCTTCATGCATTTAACGGCTGGGCTGATAAATTCCTAACAACCCCAGCGACAGGGCTGGAAGATGCCTATGGCAAAGTATCCTATAAAATATCGAGATTGAACGAATGGCTGGATGACACAACCTTGACCGCTGTTTATCATGATTTCAGCGGAGACAGCGGCAGCGATTACGGCTCTGAGCTGGATTTATCTGTAGGAAAATCATTTGAACTTCCTGACGCAGGCCAGCCATTTAAGGCTGTAGATGTACTTTTTAAATATGCGGATTACGAGGCGGATGATGCACCCTTCACAGATACGCAAAAAGCATGGATTCAAATAGGCGTAAAATTTTAAATGACGGTATATATTAAAAAACTGCACTTTAAAAACATCCACAATGCTGGAGGCAAGGTCTTCTGGATCTGGATTGCCTATCAAACCATCAAGGGTACCCTGACGACATCCCTAATATGGATACCTTTGATTTTCATGTGGCTGGGTTAATGCATCAGTCCTGAAGTTTGAGTTTCCATTGCATCAATACAACATATAAAACCGGGATCAGGATCAACGTCAGAATGGTCGTCGAAACCATCCCGCCGACCATCGGCAGGGCGATCCGGCGCATGACGTCCGAACCCGGCCCTTCGGTCAGGAATATCGGGATCAGCCCCATGACGATCACGGAAACGGTCATCAGCTTGGGGCGGACGCGCTGGATTGCGCCGTGCCGGATGTTCTCAAGAAACCCGGCTTCATCCACGGGCGGGTGCTCACGCATCTGGTGATCGATATAGATCAGCATGATGATGGCGGTTTCCACGGCGATGCCCGCCAGCGCGATAAAGCCCACCGCGACCGCCACGGACATATTGTACCCTGCAAACCACACGCTCCAGAATCCGCCGACGATTCCAAAAGGAACGGCCAGCATGATCAGCAATGTCCGGTCCCATCGCCCGAAATGCAGGTAAAGAAGCGTCAGGATAATCAACAGGGTGGCGGGAATGGCGATGCTCAGGCGTTCACGCGCTTCCTGCATCTGCTCAAACTGCCCGGAAATCCTGAAAGAATAGCCGGGCGGCAGGGACAGGGTTTTTAGTTTATTTTGCAGGTCTTCAACGTAGGAGCCAATATCACGTCCCGCTATGTCTACGAAAATCCAGCCGTTCAGCCGTGCGTCTTCCGAGGTGATCATATACGGCCCTTCGGCGATGCGGATTGTTGCCAGATCGCCTAAAGGAATATCCGCGCCCGATGGCGCGGGAATCAGGATGTTGTTCAAATCATCCTTATGCTCCCGGTAAGGCCTGTCATAGCGCACCATGATCGGGTAACGTTCGCGGCCCTCGATGGCTTCATCCAGCATCATGCCGCCAAGCGCAGTCTGGATAATCTCCTGTACCGTTTTCAAAGCGATGCCGTAGCGGGCGATTTCCTGGCGGTCTGGAACGATCTCTATATATTTTCCACCCTGCACACGGTCGGCGATGGCGCTGCGCGTTCCTTTGACTGAACGGGCAATATTTTCCGCCTGCCGGGCGATTTGCTCTATGCCTTTCAGATCAGGGCCGGAGATTTTGATTCCCACAGGCGTACGAATTCCAGTGGTAAGCATATCGATCCGGATTTTGACCGGGTAGCCCCAGATGTTGCGCAGGCCGGGCAGATTGACCCGCTTGTCCATTTCAGCGATCAACTTGTCCGGCGTCATGCCGCGTCGCCATTGGTCGCGCGGTTTCAACTGCACCCAGGTTTCGGTCATATTGAGTGGAGCCGGGTCTGTCGCGGAATTCGAGCGTCCCGCCTTGGCGAAGGCCCATTCGACCTCCGGTATGGTTTTAAGCTGGCGGTTTGTGACCTGCAGGACTTCCCGCATGATGGTGATGGACGCGCCGGGAACGGTTATCGGCATGTAAAGCAGGCTGCCTTCATAAAGCAGCGGCATGAACTCCGATCCCACGCGGCTTATCGGAATGGCCGTGCTCAGTAAAAGCGCGAATGCCAGCAACACGGTTGCCTTGCGGAATTTCAGCGCGGCATTGAGGACAGGCCTGTAAAGCCCGATGAAAAAGCGATTGATAATGTTCTCATCCTCGCGCTTTATTTTTCCCCGCACCAGCCAGAGCATCAAAACCGGAACGATAGTGACGGACAATACCGAGGCCGCAGCCATCGCGTAGGTTTTCGTATAGGCCAATGGCGCAAACAGGCGGTACGATTGCCCGGTCAGTGCGAATACAGGCAGGAACGACACCGTGATGATCAACAACGAAAAGAACAGTCCTGGCCCGACATCCTTACAGGCATCAAGAACGGCTTTTTTCCGGTCTGCGTCTGGTCCAAGGCCGGCAAGCCTGCGATGAGCATTCTCCACCATGACAATGGAGGCATCCACCATCGCACCGATGGCAATCGCAATGCCGCCCAGCGACATGATGTTGGCCGTGATCCCCTGTGCCTGCATAATGATGAAAGCGCCTAAAATGCCGAGCGGCAAGGTGACGATGGCGACGAAGGCACTACGAACATGGAGCAGGAAAACAAAAGTCACCAGCGCGACTACAAGGCTTTCTTCCAGCAGCTTGTGTTTGAGATATTTAACCGAGCCTTCAATCAGGGTACTACGGTCATAGACGGCTTTCAGTTCCACACCTTCCGGCAAGCCCTGCCGGATCATTTCCAGACGCTCTTTAACCTGATCGATCACTGTCAGGGCATTTGCACCCGGACGCATGACGATAATCCCGCCTACAGCTTCACCTTCGCCGTTCAACTCCGTCAGCCCTGTCCGCAGCGCCGGACCTTCGATAACACTGGCAACATCTTCAATCGTGACAGGAACGCCCTTGCTTTCAGTCAGAACCACCTGTTTCAGGTCATCAACGCTTTTGATATAGCCGAAAGACCGGATCAGGTATTCCGTTCCCGCCATTTCAAGCGTCCGGCCCCCGGTTTCCTTGTTGGCTCCACGTACGGCTTCAATGACGCGAGTTAAAGGTATGCCGTAGGCATGCAGCACATACGGCCTAACCAGAACCTGGTATTCCTTGACGAATCCGCCGATCGAAGCCACTTCCGCAACGCCGTCAATGGTCGCCAGTTCATAACGCACGAACCAGTCCTGTAACGAGCGCAATTGCTGCAAGTCGTGTTTGCCGGATTTATCGTATAGCGCATACTGGAACACCCAACCCACGCCTGTGGCATCCGGTCCCAGCTTCGGCTGCACGCCCTGCGGCAGTTGCGAGGCGACTTGCGACAATGCTTCAAGGACGCGGCTTCGCGCCCAGTACATATCCACGCCATCCTGAAAGATGACATAGATAAAGCTGTCTCCGAACATGGAGAACGCCCGCACTGCCTTGGTTTTCGGCAGGCTCAGCATCCGGGTGGAGAGTGGATAGGTGACCTGGTCCTCGATGATCTGCGGCGATTGCCCCGGCCATTCCGTACGGATAATCACCTGCGTGTCGGTCAGATCGGGAATAGCATCCAGCGGTATTTTGTGAACGGCGATAATCCCGGCGGCAAGAAGAACAGCCGCGCCCAGCAGTACAAAGAATTTATTTCCCGCCGACCAGTCGATGATCTTCGAGACAAAGGAACGATGCGGATCGTGCAGGTTGTCATTGATCATGGCCGGACTCCATATTCATACCTGTCATATTTTCTATGCCGCCGCGCAAATTGCTCTCGGCATCAATCATGAACTGTCCTGATGTAACGACGACTTGCCCTTCCGATAGACCCGAAGTGATTTCCGTCAGGCCCTCTGACGTGATCCCCGTTTTCACCATGACTGGCTGAAAATGCCCATCATCTCCCGTCGCAATAACATGCGCACCCCTCTGATCATAGAGCACGGCTTCTTCCGGAACGGCCAGACGCGGCTCAACATTTGCTGCAAATATGACATCGACAGGCATGTTGGGTTTCAGCCTGCCTTCCGGATTATCCAGAACCAGCCGCGCCATGCCCTTGCGATTCTGAAGGTCTGTCTCAGGATAGATGAAATCGACGTTGGCCTTATAAGCTTCGCCTGTGCCTGATACTGTAATTGTGGCGGGTGTGCCTACGCTTAAAAACTGTAAATCTCTGATTGGAACATGCGCCTCGATCCATACCTGGCTGAAATCCTGCAAGGTTAAAATCGTATTGTTGTTATCTCCCGGATCGACGTAAGAGCCTTGGCGAACATTCAGCGCCGTTACCGTGCCATCAGCAGGCGCGTAAAAAGGTGTCTGCTCCAGAAAGCGGCCGTTCTTTTTCAATTCTGCAATGGCCCTGTCGTTCATGCCGTACAGGCGTAAACGTTGTTCAGGACTGCCAATGCGGCTGCCAAGTAGATAATCCGATTGTGCGGACATCAAATCCTGGCTGTAATAGGTGAAGAGAAGATCGCCTTTCTTCACCGTATCGCCCACAGCGTTTGTTTTCAGATCTGAAATCCAGCCCGCCGTGCGGACGGCAACTACATATTCCCGCCTTGTGCTGGGCACGACAATGCCAAAAACATGAATAGCTTTGCCGAATTCCTGCCTTTGCGCGGGTGCGGTTTTGACGCCGAGCGCCTGTTGATAGGAAGCATCAATCGAAACAATATTATTTCCGCCGCCCGCTTCCTCTTCATAGAAAGGAACCAGGTCCATATCCATGTACGGCGATTTTCCGGGCTTATCGAATTTCTGGCCTGGCACCATCGGATCGTACCAGTACAGGACTTTGCGTTCACTTTTCTCCGCAGCCATAATGGGCGCGGCAAAAGTCAAGAACAGCAAAACAATAATAAAAGCACGCATAGTAAATCTCCTTTTTCAGTTTGGTTAATCCAAAAACAGAAAAAGGCTGATTTATTCGCGAATGCGCTGTGTGATCAGAAGAATGGAAGGTTTGGTTTGGGAAACATCAGGCCAATCGGGCGGCGGACCACGAATGGCATGAACATCAGCAGGATTAAAAACGTAAGCCGGAGTCGCATCGGCCCAAGCTACAAAAAATACCTTGGCGTCAATGTCCGGCTTTTGCAGGCTGGATTGATCAGCATTGTAAAGATCCGTTTTAGAACAGTCCTTGAAAAAAACGTGACCACCCTCGGAAGCTTTCTTTTGGCTGTCCATGCCTTCGCAATTTTCCATGCCTTGCAGGGATTGCGCCGCCTCTGCTTTTCCCATGCCCATAAACGGCCCGCACACCAATCCAGGTGTGAGCATCACGAACATTAAAAAGCCGAGAAGGAATTTCTTCATGCCCTCATTGTATATCATTCCTGGTCAAGAAAGTCTAAACAACTGATTTTTCTAATATTTACAGTAAAAAAGAAAGGAAGAATCATCTGGTTAATGGCAGTATTTGTAAAAATCCGCTTTTTTAGCGCTAAAAAAGCCAATTTTTTGATTAAAAAACTGGACTTCTTATCGAAAGGAAGCGTGCATGCATAGAAAGGAGAAACTGCATGCAGCAACAAAATTATCAGGATTTAACACGCCAAAATCTTGAAAAAATGCCTATCGAGCAACTTAGAAAGCACTGGTTGAGCGCATGGAAATTAAAGCCTCATAAATACATCAGCAAAAAAATGCTTATTGCCGCTCTCCTCTATAAAATCCGCGAAGCGAATGGTGACGGCATGAATTATGAACAGAAAGAAAAACTAGATCATCTTGTAAAAGCCTATAAACGAAACAAATCTGTAGGTGCAGTGCGACAACTTCAAATTAAATCCGGAACCCAGCTTGTCAAGGAATGGAAAGGCAAACGTCATGCCGTGATCGTTAAGAGTGGATTTTTTGAATACGAAGGAAAAAAATATTCAAGCCTTTCCGCAATTGCGTCGCATATCACTGGAACTCGGTGGAATGGCTGGACATTCTTCGGCGTTAAAAATCCGCGGGCGATTAAGGAGACGGCATGAAACTTCTCGTCAAAAGCTGTGCAGTCTATACCAGAAAATCTACCGAAGAAGGCCTAGAGCAAGATTTCAATACTCTGGATGCCCAGCGGGAAGCATGTCTGTCTTACATCGCAAGCCAAAAAGCTGAGGGCTGGACCGCATTGCCTGATCTTTATGATGATGGCGGCTACTCTGGCGGCAACATCGAACGTCCTGCCCTGCAAAAGCTTCTCGCAGATATAAAGGCAGGAAAAATAAATACAGTCGTTGTTTATAAGATCGACCGCTTGACGCGCTCGCTAATGGACTTTTCAAAGCTGGTTGAGATTTTTGATCAATATGGCGTTACCTTTGTGAGCATCACTCAATCTTTTAACACGACGACATCCATGGGACGCCTCACTCTAAACGTTCTTCTTTCTTTTGCACAATTCGAGCGAGAGGTTATCGGTGAGCGGGTGCGCGATAAAATCACTGCCAGTAAAAAGAAGGGCATTTGGCTCGGCGGGCATAATCCCGTGGGCTACGAAAGAGTTAATAAATGCCTCATTCCGAAAAAAGACGAAATCCCTTTCGTAATCATGCTCTATGAACGATATATAGCGTTAGGTAACGTAAAAAACCTGGTTTTGGAACTCAGAAAAAGCAATGTTGTTTCTCCAACTTGGGTTTCTTCCAAAAGAAAACAACATGGGGGGTCTTCTTATAGTCGTGGCGCTTTATACGCTATTTTGAGCAACCCGGTTTATATCGGGAAAATCCGGCACAAGGGACAAGTCTATGATGGCCTACACGAAGGCATTATCCCCCAGGATTTATGGGATCGAGCGCAGGCGAAGTTAAAGGAAAATAGAGCCTGCTATTCAACCCAAAGAAAGCAGAACGGTTTACTGACAGGAAAATTCTTCGATCATGAGGGTACGCTTTATTCTCCTATGCATACGAATAAAGCTGGAAAACGCTATCGATATTATGTGAGTCAGAATCTACTGCAGTACCGCAGTCACCCCAAAGGCCTGCTGGCTCGATTACCAGCCAGTGAGATTGAAGATCTTGTAAGGAAAAAAATCGGCGATCAGTTTATAAAACCAGAAAGGATAGCGGAAATTCTGGGTATTGAATTTGTAAAAAATTACGACGAGATTGCTCATATATTAGCTCATCGAGAAGACATCAATATAGATAACGTTATTCGGACAACTATCCAGAAGATCGTTATTTCTTACGACGTCCTAACAATCACCATAAACAGCGCCATGCTCACTTCCGCGCTGAGACAAGAATTACATTTAAGCTTGCCGGATGTTTCCACCGACTTCACTTTTACAACTTCTTATGTCGCTTCACGTAGCAAAAATGGGGCTATTATGATTGATGGGATTCACGAGAATCTTTCGAAGAGCGATCCCTTCAACCGACCGGAACATGAAGTCCAGAACTGGATCAAAGGCGTTGCGTGGCGCGGTATGTATTTCGGCGGCAAGACCCTGGATGAAATCGCATCAGCAGAAAAGACCGATTCGCGCTATGTTGCCCGGCTTATCAATGAAAGCCTGACTATCATCTAACCTCCCGAATTTTGTAAAATCTTATTCTCGCATCAAGAGGCTTAAGCCGCAAATCGAGCGGACTTGGACATGCCTGATCTGAGAAAAACGGCACGTTTGACGCCAATTTTATCAAATCTCAGAGTCCGCTGAAAAAATAGTCACGAAAAAGCCCGCTTTTAGCGGGCCTTTCTGCCTATTTCTCTCACATGGAGAAATATACCGGACTGAATGGCAGGGGCGACAGGGATCGAACCTGCGACCTCGGGTTTTGGAGACCCACGCTCTACCGGCTGAGCTACACCCCTGCATGGCTAACGGCTTGTTACTTACAGGAAAATTTTAGCCCTTGCCAGCAAAACCCTCAAGGAATATGAGGCTTGTTTTCCTGAGAAGGTGAGCTGTTATCCTGCCCGGGCACCGCATCTCTTACTTCTCTCGGGTTCATGATGTCCCAAAGGATATCATCGCCTTCCGCATGTACAACAAACAAAGAAGCCAAATCTGTCACCTCTTGTGCCGTCGAAGGACGTTCCAATACTGCCTGCGTCATATTTTTACTCCCTGCAAAGTTGCTTGATGTCTGCTTATATATCTATGTTATGGAATATACAAGCTTTCGCTTTTATTGCCTCGGAATGACGAAAGTCGTGTCCTTGTTCTGGCGCTGGTACTCCAGGAAATCCATCGGCTTGCTGACATTCACGAAAATCGTGTGCGTCTTGAGCGTGGTGGGGTCCTGCACCTCGTGCATGTTGTAATAAGTGCCACCGGCTTCACGTGGCTCGGTCTTGACCAGCTTCACCTGCAGCGCGCGGAGGAGCGCCGTTTCTTCACCCATCGTCATGACGTCATAGGCGTGAACGAGATTACGCCCGTCGCCCGAGCGCATGATGCTGCGAAGAAGCCCGCGCCGTATATAGTCAAAAAATTTCGGGTCGCCGAAAATTTTGTCCTCGCGAGCAAGCACCAGCGCCTGTGATATGACATCGATATTTCCCAGATGCGCGGAAACCATCTCGCCGTATTTGTCGAAGGCCTCTTTCCTCTTGGCCTGGTCAGGATCGTTCTGGATCGCATAGGCAAGATTCAGAATTTCGCGCCGTGCCGCGTCCCCCATAGGATCATATTGCGGAACATATGTGTAATAAGTGCGGAGCGTGGTGAATTCAAAATTTGCGGGGCGCCGCTCGATCGCCATGCGCACCAGCCTTTCATATTCCGGCACGCTCATGTAATCGCTTTCATGGCGGGGCCGCACGAAGCGCGGCTTCTCTTTCTTTTTCTCTTCCTGCGGTGCTATTTTAAGATTCAACAATTCCGGCGGCAGTTCCTTGACCTTGCCGGCATCGGTCGCCTCGGCTGCCCGGGCAATGCCGGGCTGGATGAGAAGAAAAGCCATGAAAAGCGGGAGAATGAAAAGCCTCATGCCTTATTCTACCACGGCGGCCCCAAAAGCAAAAAGGCCGGGCCCCCTTTAATTATTGGGGTCCCGGCCTTTTGAATTGTTTCAGTGTTAATTACTCAACAATCTTGGATACAACACCGGCGCCGACGGTGCGGCCGCCTTCGCGGATCGCGAAGCGCAGGCCTTCGTTCATGGCGATCGGCGTGATCAGCTCGACTTCCATGTTGTTGAT
>Ga0138256_10000451_pt1 | contig 45099 bp, 41 predicted proteins | sample KNB2016incub_MG_FD_105486 | JGI IMG/M metagenome (GOLD analysis project Ga0138256, IMG submission 105486) | Active sludge microbial communities from wastewater in Klosterneuburg, Austria - KNB2014incub_MG | ecosystem: Engineered > WWTP > Activated sludge > Unclassified | place: Austria... | reverse complement strand
TTCCCGCTGCGCACCTGCAGATCGATCGCGTCCAGGAGCACGTCCTTCAGTATGCCGGGCAGGTCAGCGATGGTCCCGTGCAACTCGGCGGCATCGGCACCGCCCATCAGCCCTTCCAGCAGCAGGCCGTTGGCTTCGGGAGCGGTGGCGTTCACGGGAACGGTCACCCGCCACGGATTGCCATCCCGTTTCGCCCCGCGCCGCCATGTGCCGGGCGCCGCGCCTTCATCGGGCATGTGGAACGGCGGCAACTCGGCCTGGCCCACCCGTACGTTCAGCGTGTTCAGCGCCTTGTCCTTGAGTTCTTTGACGATCACGGCCTCCCATTGCGCGCGCGTGGCGGGCGGGAAGGCGGAGAAGAGGGATCCGTTGGCCATCGGCGCGAAGTTCGTTGACGGATCGGAACGAGGCCAGCACGCCTGTACCCTACTTTCGGAGCCTGACATCGCACACTGATGACGATCACCGACAACACCGTAGTGAGCTTCCACTACACCCTGCGCGATAACGACGGCAACACGCTGGATTCTTCGGCGGGCCGTGATGCCTTCGCCTACCTGCAGGGCGCGCACCAGATCGTGCCCGGCCTGGAGCAACAAATGGAGGGCCGCCAAGCAGGCGACAAGTTCACGGCTGTCGTCGCCCCCGACATGGGCTACGGCGACTTCGACCAGCAACTCATCCAGCGCGTGCCGCTGGAGCGCTTCAATGGGCAGACCGTGGAGGAAGGCATGCAGTTCCAGGCCGGCGGCCAGGGCATCTTCACGGTGCGCGAGGTGGCCGATGGACACGTGCTGCTGGACGGTAACCACCCGCTGGCGGGCGTAACGCTCAACTTCGAGGTGGAGATCACCACGGTGCGCGCCGCCACGCCGGACGAGGTGGGTCATGGCCACGTGCATGGGCCGGGCGGACATCACCACTGATCGGACGGTCGTCGCTGACGCGACCTGTCCTCCGCTGACCGGGCTCCCGGGCCCTATCCGTAGATCGCGTTCAGCAGGGCCGCCAGGCGGATGCCTCCCTTGAGCAGTTGTTGCCGCACGGTGGCCCAGTTGCGGTATTTGTACTCATACCCGAGGTTGTCCCCGGGCTCCACGGCGTAAATATCCGGACGCAAGGGGATGTTCTCCTCCGCCCACTGCGCCACGGTGCCCTCTTGCCATGCCTTCACCTGTTCCCTCGTGGGATGGTCCAGCGAGGCCGCCAGCTCGGTGTAGCTCAGGCCCTCCAGTTCGATCATCTCGCTGTCCCACACCCGGTGCAGGTTGCTGCCCTTCTTCATCCACTGCACCTGCAGGTCGTTGCCGCCCTTGTCGTCCCCACGGCCCACGTGCAGCGGCTGGTGCATGTCGCCCACCATGTGGATGAGCATGCGCAGGTGCTCACGCTTCCGTTCCGCCGGTACCGTATCGGACCGCAGCAGCGCCTGCATGCGGCCGATCGCCTCCACGACATCGCCCTTGGGGTTCCTCTCCGCGCTGGCGTAAGTGCCGCCGTCGGGAATGGTCACCCAATGCCAGTCGCGCGTGTGGTCCCACGCGTGGTCGCTGCGCACATCGTCCATCCAGGTGCTGGCGATGGCCAGACTTTCCGTACCAAGTATCCGGTAAACGGCCTTTTTCGCCTTCTTGCCCAGGTGCTGCTCGGCCACAAGGCCAACCGTGCGGTGGCCGGTAGGCCCCCAGGCCTGGGCGGCGAAGGGGACGCAGAACGCGAAAAGAGACAAAGAGCCGAGAACCGGAAAGCGCATGGCGTCATAGCTTGGGGCCGCGAAGATGCGGTGCGTGCGCAAGAGAGTGCGGGTGTGCGGCCACTCTCGCACTCTTCCACCCTCGCACCCTTTCCAGGCTACTTCCTCGGCACGAAGACGAACACGTCCTCGTCGTCGCGCTTCATCTTGTACTGCTCGCGGGCGAATTTCTCCAGCAGCGCCATGTCGCCGTTCAGTTCCTGCAGTTCGGCGCGCACCGTGCGGATGTCACGCTCGTACCGCTCGTGCTCGTGGCGCTTCTTGCTCAACTCCGCGCGCAGTTTCAACGTGGTGTACAGGTCGTATTCGCTGAAGAAGCAGATGTACAGCACGAACACGCCAATGCCCAGACCGTAGCGGTTCCGCAGGCGGGCAGGCACGAAGCGCAGCAACTTCTCCTTCATGGCACGAAGATGCCCGGCTCACGATCCCCCGTCGCCTGCGCAGCCCACCGTTGATGAACGATCGATCGTTCAAACGCCGTGGCCCGGCCTTTGTGCACATTTGGCAGCGTCGATCAAACCACCCGCCGGTGGCGCGTTCGTAGCCCAATGCGCATCCTGCGGACACTGCTCCTCCACTGCTTCCTGCTTGCGGGCCTTTGCACCCACGGCCAAGGCACCGTGAGCGGCACGGTGCGCGACAAGAAGGACCTGAGCACCCTGCCCGGCGCGGGCGTCGTCCTTATCCAGGCCAGCGACACCAACCAGCGCCGCAGTACCGTCACCGACATGGACGGGCTCTTCCGCATCACCGGCGTGGCCGATGGCGGCTACGTGCTGCGTGTGGCCTACGTAGGCTACATCACCTTGGAGCGCCCCGTTACCGTTCCCGGCACCACAGAAGGCATCACGCTCGACCTGGAAACGTCGGTCACTACGCTGAAGGAAGTAGAGGCCACGGCCGTGATGAAGCGCGTGGAGCAGAAGGGCGACACCACCATCTTCAATGCCAACGCGTACAAGGTGAATCCTGACGCCACGGCCGAGGATCTGGTGACGAAGATGCCCGGCATCACCAACGACAACGGCACCATCAAGGCGCACGGCGAGGCGGTGAAGCGCGTGCTGGTGGACGGCGAGGCGTTCTTCGGCGACGACGCCAACATCGCCCTCAAGAACCTGCCCGCCGAAGTGATCGACAAGGTGCAGGTATTCGACAAGCTGGGCGACCAGGCCCAGTTCACCGGATTTGATACCGGGGACCGCGAGAAGACGCTGAACATCGTGACGAAGGCCGGGCGCAACAAGGGCCTGTTCGGCCGCATCACGGCGGGCTACGGCACTGATGACCGCTACTTGGCCTCGCTCAGCCTCAACCGCTTCCAAGGAACACAACGGTTCTCCCTGCTGGCGCAGAGCAACAACATCAACCAGCAGAATTTCAGCTCGCAGGACCTGGTGGGCCTGTCCTCCGGAGGCGGGGGGCGGGGCGGCATGCGCGGAGGCGGTGCGGGCAGCTTCCTCACCGGCGCGCAGCCGGGCATCAGCACCACGAACAGCATCGGGCTGAACTACTCGGACAAGTTCGGCAAGCGCACGAAACTCAGCGGCAACTGGTTCTACAACAACCAGAACACCGCCAACAACAGCGAGAGCGACCGCACCACCTACCTGAGCGACAGTACCTCGCAGCGCACGCTCCAGTCGTCCGGCCGGAAGTCCGTGAACCACAACCACCGCGTTTCGTTCCGGCTGGAACACGAGTTGGACAGCCTGAATTCGTTCGTCCTCTCGCCGCGCGTCGGCTTCCAGCGCAACAACAGCACGAGCGCCTCCGGCTCGTCCGTCACCGACGATGAGGGCTCGGCGCTCTCGTCCTCCTCCACGGACAACGCCTCGAAACGCGACGGGCTGGACCTGGGCAGCGACCTGCTCTTCCGCCACCGCACGCGCACCAAGGGCCGCACCTTCAGCGCGCGGCTCACCGACAACTGGACCTCGCAGGACGGCCGTTCCACGCTCCTCTCGGAGAACAGCTTCCTCCTGGACAGTTCGGCCACCCTGCTGCGGCAGCGTTCGGTCACCACCTCGCGTTCGCAGCGCCACGCGCTGGAGCTGAACTGGACCGAGCCCGTGGGGAAGAGCGGCCAGCTGCAGTTCACCGCAACGCCCGGCCTGCAGCTGAGCAACTCGGAAAAACTCACCTGGGACGTGGTTGCCGACCAGCAGGACGAGGCCATGAACACCCTGCTGAGCAACAAGGCCGACAACGATACGCGCACGCTGAAAGGCGGGATAAGCTACCGGAACAAGATCGATGGCTGGAACCTGACCGCCGGGCTCGACGGGCAAGGCACCTGGATGAACAGCGAGCAGACCTTCCCCTACCCCTACACGGTGCACCGGGACTACAAGAACCTGCTGCCCAACGCGACCATCGCCTGGCGCGACACACTGGGCACGCGCGTCCGGTTCTCTTACCGGACAAGTACCAGCACGCCTTCCATCAGCCAGTTGCAGACCGTGACGGACAACAGCGACCCGCTGAAGCTGAGCACCGGCAACCTCGAGCTGGACCAGAGCTGGTCGCACACGCTGGGCGTGCAGTTCAACAAGCTCGACAGCGCCAAGACGCACCCGCTCTTCATCATGCTGAACCTCACCGCGCAGCAGGACCGCATCAGCAGCGTGACGTACGCGCCGCGCACCGACAGCACCCTGGCCGACGGCACCCTCCTGCGCGGCGGGGCGCAGTTCACCCGGCCCGAGAACCTCGACGGCTACCTCAGCGCGCGCGGGCTGGTCAACTACGGATTCCCGTGGCTGGACCTGGGCAGCAACGTGAACGTGAACGCGGGCGGCTCGTGGGAGCGCCTGCCCGGCGCGGTGAACGGCACCCGCAGCTTCAACACCAACACCAACATGAACGTTGGCGCGGTGATCACCACCAACATCGGCAAAGGCATCGACGCGCGCGCGGGCTACACCGCCAACTTCAATACCGCGCGCAGCGGATTGCGGCCCGAGAACGACAACGCGTACTACCAGGGCCAGCTCACCGCGAAGGTTACCTTGAACGGCACTCTCGGCTGGCTCGTGGAGAGCGAGGTGAACTACAACCAGTACGTGGGCCTCGGCAGCGCGTTCGACCAGGACGTGCTCGTGTGGAACGGCGCCCTGGGCTGGAAGTTCCTGAAGAACGACGCGATGGAGGCCAAGGTCACCTGCTACGACATCCTGGGCCGCAACGCGAGCATCACGCGCACGGTGGCTGACACCTACATCGAGAATACCGTGACGAACATGCTGCGCCGCTATGTGCTCTTCACGCTCGGCTTCAACCTGCGTGCGTTCAAAGGCGTGGCCGAAGAAAAGGTACCGGAACACGGGCCGGGCATGGGCTTCCCGCCGGGGGGAAGGCCGCCGGGCGACGGGCCGCCGAGATAAACGGGCAACATCAACCCAAGAACGGGTACCGGTGGTCCACCGGCGGCACGAAGGTCTCCTTGATGGTGCGGGGGCTGGTCCAGCGGATGAGGTTGAGCCAGCTGCCGGCCTTGTCGTTGGTGCCGCTGCCGCGCGCGCCGCCGAAGGGCTGCTGGCCCACCACGGCGCCGGTGGGCTTGTCGTTGATGTAGAAGTTGCCCGCGCTGTGGCGCAGCGCCCGGGTGGCCTCGGCGATGGCCGCGCGGTCGTTGGCGATCACCGAGCCGGTGAGGGCGTACTCGCCGGTTGAATCCACCAATTTCAGGGTATCGGTCCAACGGTTCTCTGGATACACGTACACGGTGAGCACGGGCCCGAATATCTCCTCGCGCATGGTGACGCTGTTCGGGTCCTTCGTTTCGGCCACGGTGGGCTCGATGAAGTAGCCGGTCTTCTTGTCGTACTTGCCGCCTGCGTGGATCTTGATGTTCTTCTTGTCCTGTTTGAGGCCGTCGATGTATCCGGCGATGCGGTCGAAGGCCTTCTCGTCGATCACCGCGCCGATGAAGTTGCCGAAGTCGCGCGGGTCGCCTATCTTCAAGTCGTTCACATCGGCGAGCAGTTCCTTCTTCACGTCGGGCCAGAGGTTGGCGGGGATGTAGGCGCGGCTGGCGGCGCTGCACTTCTGTCCCTGGAATTCGAAGGCACCGCGCGCGAGGGCCGTGGCCACCACTTTCGGGTCGGCGCTCGGGTGGGCCAGCACGAAGTCCTTGCCCCCCGTTTCGCCAACGATGCGCGGATAGCTCCGGTACAACGGCAGGTTGTTGCCGATGGTCTGCCAGATGTGGCGGAAGACCTTGGTGCTGCCGGTGAAGTGGATGCCCGCGAAGTCCTTGTGCTTGAAGATGGCCTCTCCGGCCACCGGGCCCTCCACATGCACCAGGTTGATGACGCCCGGCGGTAGACCGGCGGCCATGAACACGTCCATGATCACCTGCGCCGAGTAGGCCTGCGCATCGGCGCACTTCCACACCACCGTATTGCCCATGAGCGCACAGCTGGCGGGCAGGTTGCCGGCGATGGCCGTGAAGTTGAAGGGTGTGAGGGCGAAGACGAAGCCTTCGAGCGGGCGGTACTCCAGGCGGTTCCACACCCCGGGCGAACTGATGGGCTGTTGCTGATAGAGATGTTCGGCGTAGGCCGCGTTGAAGCGCAGGAAGTCGATGAGTTCACAGGCGCTGTCGATCTCGGCCTGGAAGCAGTTCTTGCCCTGGCCCAGCATGGTGGCGGCGTTGATGGCCCAGCGGTACGGCCCGGCCAGCAGGTCGGCGGCCTTCAGGAAGATGGCCGCGCGCTCGGCGAAGGGCATGTTCTCCCAGTCGCGTTTGGCCTTCAGGGCGGCATCGATCGCGGCGCGCACGTGTTTCGCCTCGCCGAAATGCGCGCCCCCCAGGTTGTGGGCGTGCTTGTGCGGCGGGGCCATGCGCCGCGTGTCCTTGGTCTCGATGGCGTGGCCCGCGATCCACATCGGCGCATCGATACGCGCGCGCGAACGGCGGTCCAGCTCGGCCTGCAGCGCCGTGCGCTCGGGCGTGCCGGGGGCGTAGCTAAGGACGGGTTCGTTCGTCGGGGCGGGAACGGTGAAGATCGCGTTGCTCATCGGGGTATGAATGGGAAGCGCCGGCGAAGATACCGGCGCTTCCTCAGTGGGTTGTTGAGGTGGTTCAGGCCAGTTCCACGCCACCGTCCTCCTCCTGGTAGCTGGTGCGCGTCACCTTCAGGTCCTTGATCAGGCCGTCGCTCAGGCCATATGCCCAGCCGTGCAGCTGGATCTTGCGCCCCTTCTCCCAGGCATCGCGGATAATGGACGTGCGGCTCAGAGCGTACACCTGTTCGGCTACGTTGATCTCCACCAGCCGGTCGAAACGCGCCTGCTCATCCGTGATGGAGGCGAGCTCCACGTGGTGCCAACGCGCCACATCGCGGATGTGGCGCACCCAGTTCGAGGCGGCGCCCCCGAATTCGGGACCCATGGCGGCCTTCACTCCACCGCAGTTGTAATGCCCGCATACGATCACATGGTCGATGCCCAGCACGTTCACGCCGTAATCCAACACGCTCATCAGGTTCATGTCCGTGTGCACCACCATGTTCGCCACGTTGCGGTGGATGAACATGTCACCCGGCATGGTTCCCGTGATCTGGTTCGGCGGCACGCGGCTGTCGCTACAACCGATCCAGAGGAAAAAAGGGTGCTGGTGCTTGGCCAGTTCGGTGAAGAGTTCAGGGTTCTCCGTGCGCATGCGCTCGCTCCATACCTTGTTGTTCGCGAGCAGCGTCCTGTGCAGTTGCTTGTCGTTCTTGTTCATGGTTTCTGTGAGGTCCAATTTGTGTGCTCCGTCGTGATCATTCTCCGCATCGCCTGTTGATCATCTCGCGGACCGGCTCACGTACGGGCGGCCGGGGTGTGGTCGGTGCCGGTCAGTCCTTCTGGCCGATCACCGCATTGATCAGTTCGTCCGTACTGCGTCGCCGGGGTTCCCGATGGCAGATCAGTTCGATCTTCACCCCACGCTCCTGCTCCCGCTGCTGGGCCTCGTGGATGATCTCCAGTACGTCCGGATCCAAGTTCATCGTGCGGTCCGCATCAAGCACCAGGTGGGTACCGGGGGGCAGATGCGTGAGCACCCGTTGTATGCTCGCCTTGTTGAAGAAGGTGACCTCCTCGCTCAGCACCACCCTGCGCACCGGGCCTTCCTCATCGGCCTCGTCCTCGATGTGGAAAGGGGTGAGATAGCTGTTCCGCAGCACGAACAGGATGCCCACGCACATGCCCAGCGCCACGCCCTTCAACAGGTCCAGGAATACCACGCCCAGTACCGTTACCACGAAGGGAATGAAGATGTACCAACCCTGCCGGTACATCGACTTGAAGAGCGAGGGCTTGGCCAGTTTGTAACCGGTGATGAGCAGGATGGCGGCCAGGCTCGCCAACGGGATCATATTCATCAGGCCGGGGATCAGCAGCAGGCTGAGCAGGATGAGCACGCCGTGGATCATGGCGCTGAGCTTGGTGCGCCCGCCGCTCTGCAGGTTGGCCGAACTGCGCACGATCACCTGCGTTATCGGCAATCCGCCGATGAGTCCACTGATCACGTTGCCCAGGCCCTGGGCCTTCAGTTCCCGGTTCGTTGGTGTGATGCGCTTCTCCGGGTCCAGTTTGTCCGTGGCCTCCACACAGAGCAGCGTTTCGATGCTCGCGACGATGGCGATCGTTATCGCGGTGGTCCACACCAGGCTGTTGGTCAGGCCGGCCGGATCCGGGAAGATGAGCACCGCGCCGATCCCGCTCGATAGGTCGGGCAGGCCTACGAAGTGCAGATCGGCGAGCGCAAGGGTCGGCTGTCCCTGGAACAAGCGGGAGAGCACGGTCCCCAGGATCACGGCCAGCAAGGGGCCGGGCACGAAGGTCAGCGCCTTTACCCGCTTGATGAAGGACCGCTCCCACAGGACCATCACCGCGATGCAGGCCAGGGTGATCACCACGGCGCCCACGGCTGGGTTCTGCAAGGCGAACCACAATTCCTCGAACGTGTTCAACTTGTCCGTTTGGTCGAAGCTCTCATCGCCCATCCAGTCCTTGTCATCGCCCACGGCATGCGGTATCTGCTTCAGGATGATGATCAGCCCGATGCCCGCGAGCATGCCTTTGATCACGCTGTTCGGGAAGTAATATGCGATCACACCCGCACGCAGGAAACCGAGCGCGATCTGCATCAGCCCGGCGAGCGCAACGGCGGTGAGGAAGAGCTCGAACGAACCGAGCTGCTGGATGGCCACCAGGACGATCGCCGCAAGACCCGCAGCCGGACCGCTGATCCCCAGTTCCGAGCGGCTGGCCCCGCCCACGACGATGCCACCGATGATCCCGGCGATCAGCCCCGAGATCAAGGGCGCACCGCTGGCCAGTGCGATGCCCAGGCACAGCGGTACCGCCACGAGAAAAACGACAACGGATGCGGGCACATCACTGCGCCATGAACTGAACAGGTTTTTCATGAAGTATGAGGAAGAGTGGATGCTCGTGGAACGCGTCGTGAAAAAGCGCTGCTGCCGATCAGGCCATTGAAGTGCCTACGGCGCTTACACCTCTATCGCGGCGGTTGTTCCGGCACCTCCAGAACAGGATGGTCCAGCATCTCCTCCTCGAACTGATGGAAATGCGCCACGCGCGAGGGCTCCAACGGCCACATGCGCACCTGGTCGCGGAATTCCACCGCATGCTTCAGTACCTCCTCCTCGAGGATCGGCGGCGGCTGGGAACCGCAGTCCTCAAAAATGGTCACCACGTTCTGCGCAGTGAGCATCTGCGGCAGCACAAACAGGTAGAACGACATCGCCAGGCTCAGTACCCTCATCGGCACGGACCAGCGCGTGCGGCCATGGGACAGGGTCGTTGGGGCGATTAGCTTCATTCGGGGCGCAAGGTAGTTCCGGGGCCCCACTCCCGGCGAGCTTTGCATCACTTAACGCAGGCCCTGCGCTGCGTCAAGACTCAATTCCCCGCTATCGGGTACACCAGATCGAACGAGGGGATCGCCACGTCGAACGCGCTGTCGTCATCGGTATGGCGCATGCGGTACGTGCCGCTCATGCGGCCGAAGCCGCTGCGCAGGTCGCAGAAGCTGCTGTACGTGAATTGCTCGCCGGGCGTTAGCACGGGTGTTTCGCCCACCACGCCGGGCCCCTTCACCTCGCGCGGCCCGCTAAGGCTGTCCACGATGTGCCAATGCCGCCGCAGCAGTTGAACCGTGCGTCCGCTCCGATTCTCGATACGGATGCGGTAGCTGAAAAGGAAGCGCCCCACCTTCGGGTCGCTCTGCTCCTCGGAGTACGTCGCCTTCACGCTTACGCGGATGTCGTGGGTGACCTGGGTGGCCATGCTGGTATGGTTTTGGTCCGTGGTCTCCGTGCAAGTCTACGCTCCCGCACGATCCTCCGCATCTTTCGCCCCCCAAGTTTCAACAGCATCATGTTCCGTTCCTCGTCCGCAACGCTGCTCTTCGCGCTCGCCACAGCCGCCTGCGCGCAACGGCCCACGGCTACGTTGATCAACCCTGGGCTCGTACGTTTGGACCTCGATGGTATCCGCCTCTTCGCCGGACCGCCCGACGCCTCCATCGGCGTGGACGACATCGCGCTCTTTCCCTTGGAACCCGCGAGCCCGGTGACGGGCGGCCGCACCTTCATGCCCTCCATGGAAGGCGAACTGCTCGATCGCCGCACCGAGCGCCTCGGCGAGAAGACCGCCATCTTTGTGCATGCCGTGCCCGTGCCCTACGGCGATACCGCGCACTATTCCTACCTCGTCTCGTGGAACGACAGGCGCATCTGGTTCAGCGGCCTCGCTACGAACCCCACCGCACTGCTCGCCGCCACCGACCTGGACCTGGTCTTCCTCACCCCGGCCATGGCCAGCGCCATCGAAGCCACCGGCAAGCGCATGAACACGCGCATGATGGTGCTGTACCCGCTTCCCGATGGCTACGACCGCTACAACGCCATCGCGCCGTGCGACTACTGCAAGGTGCTGACGCCGAAAATGGGCGAGTCGATCCAGCTTTTCCGCTGAAGAGAGGTGCGAGGGTTGATGGGTGCGAAGGCCCGACTCTTCCACTCTCGCACCCTTCCACTGCCGCACATTCCTACCACCCCAGCTTCTTCGCGATCGCCGCGGGCACGGCCTTCTTGTGTACCAGGAAAGCGGTCATCTTGTACACGGCGTAGGCCTTGCTCATGTACAGGTAGCCCTTGAACTCGTTCCGGTCGCCCCAGCTGTTCTTCACGATGTACCACTCGGTGCCGTTCTGGTCCTTGGCCAGGCCGGAGATGTGCATGCCGTGGTCGTCGGTGGTACTGAAATCGTCGAAGGCCTTCTGGCGCATTTCGGCGGTGATGGCGGGCTCGGGCTGCGGCCCCTTGAAGAGGTTGTCCTTCTGCTCTTTCGTCAGATCCGCGGCGGGCGTTCCCGTCACGAAGGCCACGCCGTTCTTCCAGCTGAACGTGGGCTCGCTCACGTCGCCGCCCCAGGCCACGCTGTAGCCGTTCTTCAGCGCGTTATCGATGATGGCCGTGATGTCCTCCACGGGAATGTTCCACGCCTGCGCCAGCGCCCAGTTGTCGGGCACCATCAGCGTGGCGTCGCGGTAGTAGGGCACGTCGGTCACGCTCTGGAATTCGGCGTAGTCCGCAGCGTCCACCTTCACCACGTCCTTGGCGAAGCTCTGCGGCGTATAGCTCTTTCCGTTGTACGTGAAATTCCCGGGCACCTTGCCGAGGTACGCATCGAGCACGCCGCCAATGGCGTCCTTCCACACAGGGGTGAGGGTGCCCTTGTTGGGGGCCTGCACAATGGCGTCCAGCATGCCCTTCAGCACCGCCTGCATCTCGCCGAACTGGTTCTTGCTGTTGCCGAAATTGAGCCCGGTGTACGCCTCGTATGGAAGGATACCGTGCTTGGCGTACATGTTCAGCACGTCGTGCGCGATGCCACCATCGCCGTAGTTGAGCGACCCGTGCATGCGCACGTAGCTCACCGCCTTCTCCTCGTAGCTGCGCCGCGCCACGTAGATCTTGCTGAGGTGGATGGCCGGGCCGCCCTGGCGGATCATCTCCGACTCCAGGAACGAGCCCGTGCTGTAGCTCCAGCAGGTGCCCGAACTGCCCTGGTCCTCCACCGGTGTGCCCGGCGTGCTCAGCACTTGGGTGAAGCGGAAACCCGTGCTGTCGGCGCTGTTGCCGCTGATCTTCTTGATGAGGTCATCCTGGGCCACGGCCGCCAGACCGAGGGTGAGGGAGAGGAGAACGAGTGTCGAACGCATGTTATCGGGATGTCATTTGCGGGCAAAAGAAGGGCTTGACACCGACATGCGCGCCACGCGCGGGGATGAACGGTGGCAGCGGCTTTGGGATAATTGGCACGGACCAGGAGCCAGATAGTTTCATTTGAAACGGTTTCAACATGATATTTGTGCCCATTCACCGGCATGCCCCCCGCCAACCCTTCCCTCGGCTTCTGGTGCTCCATCACCGCGCAGTACTACTACCAACGGCTGAAGGAGATGCTGGTACACCTGGACATCAGCGAGTGGTTCATACTGCTTGTCACCATCCACGAGGCCAAGGGCAAACTGAGCCAGCAGGAACTGGCCGACAGGCTGCACATGGACAAAGTGACCATGACGCGCGCCCTCGACCACATGGACCAGGGCGGCTATGTCGAGCGCTGCGATTGCGCGGGCGACCGTCGCAAGCACCTCGTGCGCACCACGCCCAAGGCCACGCAGGCCGTGAAGGACATCCGGCGCGCCTACCGCGACCTGAACAAGGAGGCCCTGAAAGGCATGGACGCGGAAGAGCGCGACCTGTTCCAGGCGCACCTTATGAACGTGGCGGAGAATTTGCGGCCGACGGGCGCCAGGGCGGGTTCCATTTCCAAACGGGTAAAAGCATGAAGGATCGGATGATTGGAATACGCGGCGGGTGGGCGATGGCCGCGACCCTGCTGCTCTCCGCCTGCGGTAGCACCACCGATGAAACCGCGCAGACCGGTCCGCCGTCGGCCATGGCCGTGCAAGTGCATGTGTTGCAGGGTCGTCCGCTGGACAATGCCTTCACCACCACCGGCAGCTTGCTGCCGAATGAAGAGGTGGAACTGCGCAGCGAAGTGAGCGGGCGCGTGACGCAGATCGGTTTCGAAGAGGGGCGCAGGGTGGGGGCGGGCCAGGTGCTCGTGCGGGTCAACGATGATGATCTTCAGGCCCAGCTGCGGCGTGCCGAAGCGAACCTCAAACTCGCCAGCGATGCCGCAGGTCGTCAGGAACAATTGCTCGCCGTGAAAGGCGTGAGCCAGGAAGCCTATGACGGCACCGTGGCGCAGCGCATCGGTATGCAGGCCGAAGTGGACAACCTGCGCGCCGTGATCGCGAAGACCACGATCCGCGCGCCCTTTAGCGGCACCATCGGCCTGCGCAGCATCAGTGAGGGCGGCTATGTCTCTCCTGCTGTGGCCATCGCGCGGCTCGCACAGACGGATCCCATGAAGCTGGACTTCACCGTGCCGGAGCGGTATGCCTTGCAGATCAGACCTGGCACAGCAGTGGCCTTCACGCTGGAGGCGGACACGATGCGTTACAACGCAGAGGTGTATGCCGTGGAACCGAGCGTGGATGCCAGCACCCGTACGGTGAAGGTACGCGCGCGCACGAAGAATCCGCATGGCCGCCTCGTTCCAGGCGCGTTCGCTAAGGTGGACGTGCAACTCGCGACCATCACCGATGCGTTGACCATTCCCGCCGAAGCGCTGATCCCCGACATCCAAGGCCAGAAGGTGATGGTGATGAAAGGCGGCAAGGCCCAGAGCGTGCGCGTGGACGTGGGCATCCGCACCGAGAACGAAGTGCAGCTGATCAGCAATGTGCAGGCCGGCGATACCGTGATCACCAGCGCGCTGCTGGCGGTGAAGGACGGAATGCCCTTGCGGGCGGCGGAGAAAAAGGGGAATGCTGCTGTTGATACGGTGAATGGCCGATAGCGAATGGCGAATAGTTGCACGATGAACCCTATTCACCAACTCCCTTCCGCTGTGCAGTGGAACGCCATTCACACTGAGTTCCTGCATTCATGAACATCAGTTCCCTCTCCATCAACCGGCCTGTGCTCGCCACGGTGATCTCGATCTTCCTCGTGCTGTTCGGGGTGATCGGCTTCACCTACCTCGGCGTGCGCGAGTACCCGAGCGTGGATCCGCCGGTGATCACGGTGACCACCAACTACGTGGGCGCCAACGCGGACATCATCGAGAAGCAGATCACCGAGATCCTCGAGGAGAGCATCAACGGGATCGCTGGCATCACCAGCCTCACGAGCGTGAGCAGCGACGGCCGCAGTACCGTGACCGTGGAGTTCGACCTCGACATGGACCTGGAGGCCGCCGCCAATGACGTGCGCGACCGCGTGAGCCAGGCGGTGCGCAACCTGCCTACGGACGCGGACCCACCCATCGTTGTGAAGAGCAATGCCGACAGCAACCCGATCCTGAGCATGACCATGCAGAGCGACCAACGCTCGATGCTGGAGCTCAGCGAGATCGCCAACAACAACTTCAAAGAGCGGCTACAGACCATCCCCGGCGTGAGCGAGATCCGCATCTGGGGCGAGAAGAAGTACAGCATGAAACTGCAGCTCGACCCGGTGAAGATGGCGGGCTACCGCATCACCCCGAGCGATGTGCGCAGCGCGCTGGACCGCGAGAACGTGGAGCTGCCGAGCGGCCGCATCGAAGGTTATCGCACCGAGCTCACCATCCGCACGATGGGCCGCCTGGAAACGCCGGAGCAATTCAACAACCTGATCCTGCGCGACGAAAACGGCGTGGTGGTGCGCTTGCGCGATGTGGGCCGCGCGGAACTACAGCCCGAGAACGAACGCAGCCTTCTCCGTGGGAACGGTGCCGTTCCGCAGGTAGGTATCGCCGTGACCCCGCAGCCCGGCAGCAACTACATCGCCATCGCCGACGAGTTCTACAAGCGCTTCGACCAGATCAAAAAGGACCTGCCGGACGACCTGCGCTTCACCCTGGCGATGGATACGACCGTCGGCATCCGCAAGGCGATCAGCGAAGTGGAAGAGACCATCGCGATCTCCTTCGCCCTGGTGGTGCTCATCATCTTCATCTTCCTCCGCGACTGGCGCACGACGTTGATCCCCGTGCTCGCCATCCCGATCTCCTTGATCGGAGCCTTCTTCATCATGTACATCGCGGGCTTCAGCATCAACATCCTCACATTGCTGGCCGTACTACTGGCCACGGGGATCGTGGTGGACGACGCCATCGTTGTATTGGAGAACATCTACAGCAAGATCGAGCGCGGCATGGACCCGATCCAGGCCGGGCACGAGGGCAGCAAGGAGATCACCTTCGCCATCATCAGCATCACCATCACGCTGATGGCGGTCTTCCTGCCGGTGATCTTCCTCAGCGGCTTGACCGGTCGCCTCTTCCGCGAGTTCGGGATCGTGGTGGCTGGGGCGGTGCTGATCAGTGCGATCGTCAGCCTCACCCTTACGCCGATGCTCAGCGCGCACTGGCTGAAGCACAAGCCCCGCCAAAGCCGCTTCTTCGAGGTCACCGAGCGTTGGTTCAACAACATGACCACCGGCTACAACCGCTCGCTCCAACGCTTCATGAAGGTGCGCTGGGTGAGTTGGGTGATCCTTGTGGTAAGTCTCGTGGCCACGGTGCTCATCGGTATGCAATTGCCTAGCGAGCTGGCACCCATGGAGGACAAGAGCCGCTTCATGGTGCAGAGCACCGCGCCCGAAGGCACCAGCTTCGAGGTGATGAACGACTACCTCACGGATGTGATCAACCTGGTGGACACGCTGCCCGAGCGCCAGGCATTGATCAGCGTGACCGCTCCCGGATTCGGCACCGCCAGTGCGACGAACAACGGCTTCGTGCGCGTGACCTTGGTGGAGCCGGAGAAGCGCACCCGCACCCAGGACGAGATCGCGAAATCGATCATGGCCGAGTTGCCGAAGCTCAATATGGCCCGCAGCATGGTCATCCAGGAACCCACCATCGGAGGCTCGCGCTTCACGCGGTTGCCCGTGGAGTTCGTGATCCAGGCGCCCACCTTCGAAAAGCTGCGCGAGGTGATCCCGAAGTTCATGGAGAAGGTCGCCACCGACAAGACCTTCCGCGTGAGCGACCTCAACCTGAAGTTCAACAAGCCCGAGCTGAACGTGGAGATCGACCGCGATCGGGCCCGCGCACTGGGCGTGAACATGCGGGACATCGCAGAGACGTTGCAGCTTTACTTCAGCGGACAGCGCTACGGCTATTTCATCTTCAAGGGCAAACAATACCAGGTGATCGGTCAGGCCACGCGCGCGGACCGCGATGCGCCGGTGGACCTGAGCACAGCCTTCGTCCGCAATACGAACGGCGACCTGATCCAACTCGACAACCTCGTGCGCATGAGCGACCGCAGCACGCCGCCCCAGCTCTTCCGCTTCAACCGTTACGTGAGCGCCACGGTGAGCGCCGACCCCAACGAGGGCTTCACCATCGGGGATGGCATCACCGCCATGGACCGCATCGCCAACGAAGTGCTCGACGACACCTTCAGCACCTCCCTGAGCGGTGTGAGCAGGGAATTCGCGGAGAGCAGCAGCAGCATGGGCTTCGCATTCGGCCTCGCCTTCCTGCTCGTCTTCCTGATCCTGGCCGCGCAGTTCGAGAGCTGGATCGATCCGATCGTGGTGATCAGCACGGTGCTCGTGGCCGGTGTGGGCGCCGTGCTCAGCCTCTGGATCTTCGGTCACAGCCTCAACATCTTCAGCAACATCGGCATCATCGTGCTGATCGGACTGGTCACCAAGAACGGGATCCTGATCGTGGAGTTCGCCAACCAGCGCAAGGAACAGGGACTGAGAAAGCTCGATGCCGTGGTCGACGCCGCCACCCAGCGCCTGCGTCCCATCCTGATGACCACCCTCGCCATGGTCCTCGGAGCATTGCCCATCGCACTCGGCATCGGTGCCGCAGCGAAGAGCCGGATCCCCATGGGCATTGTCATCATCGGCGGTCTCCTGTTCTCGCTGGTCCTGACGTTGTACATGGTGCCGGGCTTGTACAGCTACATGAGCCGTGAACACAAGGGCGTGGGCACTGGAAGTCCGAAGGGAGAAACACCACAGCACGCATGAGAACCTTGTTCGCGTTCTGGTTCCTGGGAGCGACGACCGTGTCGACAGCCCAGTTGTTGAGTGCTGAAGAAGCGGTGCGCATCGCCATCGAGCAGAACCATGGCATCCGCCTGGCGAAGCTGGACGCGCGCACCAGCGAACTGATGAACACGGCGGGCAACGCGGGCATGCTGCCCACGGTGGACGCCGTGGGTTCGTACGCCATTGACAACAGCAGCACCAAGCAGACCTTCTTCAGCGGCGACGTGCGCAACGCCGATAACGCCGACCAGCGCGTGCTCGACGGTGCGGTGCAGCTGAACTGGACCGTGTTCGACGGGCTGGCGATGTGGGCGGCGAAGGACAGGCTGGAGGCGCTGGAGGGCATCGGGCAGACGCGGTTACGGCAGCAGGTGGAGGCCACGGCCTACGACGTGCTGGCCAAGTACTACCAGCTGGTGCAGCTGCGCAAGGCCATCGGCACGCAGCAGGAGGGCGCCCGCATCTCGGGCGAGCGGCTGCGCATCGCCGAGGCCGGCCAGCGCATCGGCAGCGCCAGCGGACTGCAGGTGGTGCAGGCGCGGCTGGACCTCAGCACCGACAGCGCCGCCGTGCTGGACCTGCGCGTGCAGGAGGCCACGGTGGCCGCGCGCCTCAACGCGCTGCTGGGCCGCGATCCCGCCACCCCGGTAGAGGTGGCCCCGGAGATCCCCGCTGCGGGAACGCTGGACCTCGCGCAGGTGCGGCAGGCAGCGCGCAACGCCAACAGCACCGTGCAGCAGGCGCGCCAGCAGGCCATCGCAGCGGACCTCAGCGTGAAGGAACTGCGCGGCGTGCTGATGCCCAAGCTCGACCTCTACGCGAACTACGGCTACACGAAGAGCACCAGCGCCGTGGGCCTCCTGCAGAGCAGCCAGAGCATCGGCCCCGACTACGGTGCGCGCATCAGCGTACCGCTCTTCCACGGCGGGCAGGCGGGCCGCGCCTTGCAAGTGGCCAAACTCGCCCGCGAGCAGGCCGGCCTCACCACCCAGCAGGCCGAACTGGACCTGGAGGAGAGCATCCTGAACGCCTGGACCGCCTACACCACCGCCGCGCAGCGCACCGCGCTGGAAGAGCAGAACCTCGCGGGCGCCCGCACACAGACGGACGTGGCGCTGGAAAGCTACCGGCTCGGCGCCGTAACCGCCGTGGAGCTGCGCGACGTGCAGCTCGGCCTCATCGCCGCCGAGCAGCGCCTGCTGGTGGCACGTTACGAGGCCAAAATGGCCGAGACGCGGCTGAAGTGGCTGGCGGGAACGCTGGTGTGAACCGGCCCTTGGCCGCATGCGGTCCTTCGCGCGGAACACGACCCGGCCAATGCGAGGGGCCGCACCGGGCGTCCACCACAGCGAACGCATCCCGATCCCCGGCGTGACGGAGGCGCCGGGCATGAGCGGCGGGTATCCGCCACGACCATCATACCGCCAGCATCCGTTATTTCGCGGTCTCGGAAAGTGACCAAGGGCGCCGCTCGGCGTATCATACGACAAATCACTAAAAACCTCCCACACATGGGCATGCTCAAGGAGTTCAAGGAATTCGCCATGAAAGGCAACCTGGTCGACATGGCCGTTGCTTTCGTCATGGGCGGCGCGTTCGGCAAGGTCACCTCTTCGTTCATCGACGGCATGGTGATGCCATTGGTGGGCCAATTGACCGGCGGCGTCGATTTCAACAACAAGAAATGGATCCTCACGGGGGCAACGGCCGAAGTGAAGGACGCGGCCGGTGCCGTAGTGACGCCCGCGGTGGGGGAAGTGGCCGTGAAATGGGGCTCCTTCGTCACGGTGGCGATCGAGTTCATCGTTATCGCTTTCGTGATGTTCATGATCATCAAAGCGATCAACCGCATGAAAAAGGCCGAGCCCGCCCCCCCGCCGCCCGGCCCCAGTGCTGAAGAAAAACTGCTCACCGAGATCCGCGACGCACTGCGCAAGTGATCCTGTGGCATGCTGAAGGGGCTCCCGCCGAGAACCGGGAGCCCCTTCTTTGTCGCATCTCCCCGGAAACGAACCCCAACAACACCCCTTTTTCGATGATACGCAGGAAACTCACTCTCCCGCTCGCGGCTTTGCTGCTTTCGGCACCCCTTGCCGCACAAGAGGACAAAGCGCAGCGCGATGTCGCCGCCACCGCCATGACCACCCGCGCTGCGGCCGATACCACCGGCAAGCTCTGGACGAAAGGCGGCGTGGCCAACATCAACCTCACCCAGGTGAGCCTGACCAACTGGGCCGCCGGTGGTTTCAACAGCATCGGTGGCGTGGCCATGTTCAACGGCTTCGCCAACCGGCACGGCCTGAAGACCGAATGGGAGAATTCCATGGTACTGGCCTTCGGCGGCCAGATGCTGGCCGCTCAGGGCGACAGCTACGACAACAGCGAGCCGCTCAAGACCGAGGACCGTATCGAACTCAACACCAAGTGGGGGCGTGAGTTGAAAAAACCCTGGTACCTCGCCGCGCTCGGCCAATTCCGCACGCAGTTCACCGAGGGCTTCTCCGGCCCCCCTTCCGTCAACCGCCGCATCTCGAATTTCCTGGCGCCCGGATACCTGATCGCGGGCGTCGGTGTCGACTACCGGCCGAACGACCACTTCTCGGCCTTCATCTCTCCGGCCACCATGAAGCTCACCATCGTGAACGATGACTACCTCTGGCAGGGCATCACCGATCCGGAGGCCCGCCTTTACGGCGTGAAGAACGGCAGCACCACCGAGTTCGAACTGGGCGGCTACATCCGCTTGCAGTACCAGACGGAGATCAGCAAGAACTTCACCTTCCTCACCCGCGGCGACCTGTTCAGCAACTACCTGCGCAACCCGCAGAACATGGACGTCACCTGGGAAACGCTGTGGACATTGAAGGTGAACAAGTGGTTCGGCGCCACGCTGAACACGCTGTTGCTGTATGACCACGACATCGACGTGCCGAAGCTGAAGACCGACGAGGCCACCGGACTGAAGGTGCCCGCCCCCGGCCCCGGCACGCAGTTCAAGGAGGTGCTGGGCATCGGCCTCACCTTCACCCTCTGATCGCGTTCATTCTTCGCTCGCAGCGGGCCCCGGCATGCCGGGGCCCGCTCGTTTCCCGGTCAGGATATCAACGAGCGCGTGACCACGGAGCCAGGCCACGGTCTCAAGCCATATTCTCACCACCAACCCCATCCCTCCGATGAGCGACCTGCTGAACTCCCTGAAGAACCTGGCCACCCCGGCCCTGCTGGACCAAGTGGCCGGCAAACTGGGCGAGAACCCGTCCAACGTGCAGAAGGCCCTCACGGGCCTGGTGCCCACCGTGTTGAGCGGCCTCGTCAGCAAGAGCGGCGACAACAACGCGATGAACGGGATCTTCGACCTGCTCAAGGGCGCTGGCGGCAACAACGTATTGGATGGGCTCAGCGGCCTGGTGTCCAGCGGCTCCCTGGCGCATGACAACCCCGCGAACCCCGCGAGCGGCCTGCTCAGCAGCCTGTTCGGCAACAAGCTCGACGGCATCGTCAACCTCGTGAGCGGCTTCTCCGGCGTGAAGAACGCAAGCGCCTCCTCGCTGCTGGGCCTGGCCGGGAGTCTCGTTACCGGATTCCTGGGAAACAAGATCGCGAGCGGCCTCAGCCTCAGCTCCCTCACCGGCCTGCTCAACACCGAAAAGAGCGGCATCCTGTCGGCAGTGCCCGGCGGCCTGGGACCGCTCCTCAACCTGAGCCTGCCCAATGTGAGCGCCCCCAAGGTGAATACCGGTTCCAGCAAATGGATATGGATCCTGCTGGCCGCCCTGCTGGCCGCCCTGCTCTTCTGGTGGAAAGGCTGCAACAAGCCTGAAGTGCCCGCCGTGGACGTGCCCAACGTGGACACGGTGGCCAAGAAGGTGGAGAACGCGGTGGACAACACCACGGCCGCCGTCACCGGCTGGTTCCGCAAGCTGAGCAGCGGCTTCGAACTGCGCGGCGACAGCACCGGCATCGAACGCGGGCTGGTAGAATTCATCGAGAGCGGCGCACCGGTCGACAAGACCACCTGGTTCAACTTCGACCGGCTCACCTTCAAAACGGGCAGCGCAGAACTGGACATGGACAAGAGCACGGACCAGTTGAACAACATCGCCGAGATCCTCAAAGCCTTCCCGCTCGCCGGGCTGAAGATCGGCGGCTATACCGACAACACGGGTGATGAGGCCGCGAACATGACGCTGAGCAAGGCCCGCGCCGAGACCGTGATGAACGCCCTCACGGGCCTGGGCATCGAGAAAGGGCGCCTGGAGGCCGAAGGCTACGGCAGCCAGCACCCGGTGGCCGACAATGCGACCGAAGAAGGCCGCGCGAAGAACCGCCGCATCGCGGTGCGCGTGACCAAGAAGTGATCGGGCGCCTGGAGGGCGCTGTCGCGAAGGGCCGTTCCACCCCGGTGGACGGCCCTTCTGCTTTTTCCCGGAACAGGATCGCGGGCAACGCCAGGTGTCCACTGCGGGCGGTTGATGAAAAGTGGTCCTCCTGCACGGGGGGAACGGACTTTTCCGACCTTCGGGCGGTCAGAACCCGGCCATGGCCATCACTCCCTACACCGGAACCTTCGGCACCGAGGAACTGCGGCATTTGCTGCGCCGCTCGATCTTCGGGTGTTCCAACGCCGACCTCGCCCACTTCGCCGGGCAATCGCTGCAGCAGGTGGCGGATGCGCTGCTCTCCTTCAGCAACGATACCACGCCGCCGGCGAAGAACTACTGGCTGCTGAACGGCGGCACCCCCGATCCCTCGCTCATCGACGGGAACGTGCCCTTTGGTACCACGTGGGTGAACACGCCACGCGACCCGGCCCAGGAACCCGGCGTGAGCCAGAAGCGCATCGAGAGCTTCGCGGCCTGGCGCACCGGCCTGCTCGCGCAACAGGACCGCACGCTCCGCGAAAAACTCACGCTTTTCTGGAATAACCACGCGCCCGTGGAGGCCTCCACGGTCTTCATTCCCGAATTCCTCTACGCCTACGACCAGCTGCTCCGTGGCCACGCGGCGGGCAACTTCCGTGCACTCATCCACGACGTGTCCACCAGTGGCGCCATGCTGGTCTACCTGAACGGCTACCTGAACAACTACTTCGCGCCGGACGAGAACTACGCCCGCGAGTTGATGGAGCTCTTCACCCTGGGCGAAGGCACCGGGTACACCGAGGAGGACGTGCAGACCGCCGCGCGCGTGCTCACCGGCTGGACGATCCAGTGGGACCAGGACGGCGTGCCCATCATCCCGCAGACCATCTTCGTTCCCTTCCTCCACGACAGCGGGGACAAGACCTTCAGCGCCTTCTTCAACGGCACCACGATCACCGGCCAGACCGGGCCCGGCGCTGGCGAGACCGAGCTGAACGCACTGCTGGACATGATCCTGGCCAAGGAGGAGGTCTCCCTGCACATCTGCCGGGAACTGTACCGGTTCTTCGTACACGGCACCATCGACCCGGCGGTGGAAACGGACGTGATCGTACCCTTGGCCGAGTTGTTCCGCGACAACGCGGGCGCGCCGGACCAGATCCGCATCGTGATGGAAGCGCTGCTCACCAGCGCCCACTTCTTCAGTGATGAGGTCCGGGCCTGCATGATCCAACCGCCGGTGGACATGGTCACCGGCACCATGCGCCGACTGGACTTCCCCTTCCCCACTGCCGCGCAGTTGGAGGCGCGGTACGCGGCCTGGACCCAGGTGTACGGCCTGATCGCCTATTGCGGCCAGCCGCTCTTCCAGCCGCCCAACGTGGCCGGTTGGCCCGCTTACCACCAGTATCCGCAGTACGACGACATCTGGATGGACTCGTCCACCTACCCGGCGCGCAGCAATGTGCTGGCCGCCATCCTGTTCGTGGGCATCACCACCGACCAGAACATGTACGAGGCCGCCAGCCAGAACCTGGAATTCAAGGCGGATCTGCTGGCCGTGGTGGCCCAGTTCAGCGACCCCACGAACCCCAATGTGCTCGTTCAGGAAGCCGCCGACCTGCTCTTCGCCGTGCCCATCTCGGCCGATGTGCGGGCCCAGTTGAAATCCTCCTTCCTGCTCTTCGGGCAGACGAACGACCTGTACTGGACGTACGCCTACACCACCTACGTGGCCGACCCCCAGACCACGGACATGGCCGCGCAACTGGTGCCCCTGATGCTGCAAGGCCTGTTCAACGATATGCGCGGGGCCGCCGAGATCCAACTGTTCTGAAGCCATGGACCGCCGACATTTCCTCCGCACCGCCTCCATCGCCACCATCGGCGGCATGAGCGTGCGCGGCTTCAGCAGCCCCTTGCTGCGGGCGCTCGGCTCGCGCGATCTGGGCGACCGCGTGCTCGTCGTGGTCCAACTCTACGGCGGCAATGACGGGCTGAACACCGTGATCCCGCTGGACCAGTACGGTATTCTGTCCTCCGTGCGCCCCCACGTACTGATCCCCGAGAATCAAGTGCTCCCCTTGAGCGGGCTCAGCGGCACCGGCCTGCACCCCGCGCTCGATGGCCTGCAGGACCTGTGGAACGACGGCAAGCTCTCCATCGTGCAGGGCGTGAGCTACCCCGAGCCCAACTACTCGCACTTCCGCGCCACCGACATCTGGGAGACCGGGGCCGATGCCGATCAGATCCTCAACAGCGGCTGGGCCGGACGCTACCTGAACCTGGAGTATCCCAACTACCCGGCGGGCTACCCCAACGACGACATGCCCGACCCGCTGGCCATCCGCATCGGCGGCCCTGTGGGGCCAAGCCTGCAGCACCTCGGCACCAGCATGGGTACCGCGATCGTGAACACCGACGATCCGCTCGACCTGACGGGCAACATCTACAACGATCCGTTGAGCACCCTGTGCAGCGGCGGCAAATTGGGCCTCGTGCGCACCGTGCAACGCCAGACCGACCAGTACGGCGACGTGATCAACGCCGCAGCGCAGATGGGTTGCGCACATGGCCCTTATCCGCAGGGCAGCGAGCCGGGTGCCCAACTGGCGCAGGCGCTGAGGATCGTGGCGCAATTGATCTGCGGCGGCCTGAAAACGCGCATCTACTGGGTGAGCCTGAACGGTTTCGACACGCACGCCGAGCAGGTGCAGGAGAATGACCACACACAGGGCATGCACGCCAACCTGCTGCAGGGACTCGGCGACGCGATCCACGCTTTCCAGAACGACCTGGCCGGACTGGGCCTGGAGGACCGTGTGCTGGGCATGACCTTCAGCGAATTCGGCCGACGCATCGCCAGCAACGCCAGCATCGGCACCGACCACGGCAGCGCCCTGCCCATGTTCCTCTTCGGCAGCAAGGTGATCCCGGGCATGCTGGGCACCAACCCGGACATCCCCGTGGACACCACCTACCAGACCAACCTGGCGATGCAGTATGATTTCCGCTCCGTGTACGCCTCGGTGCTCACCGACTGGTTCTGCCTGCAGCCCGGTGAAGTGGATCAGGTGCTGCTGGACACATACCAGCCACTGGCCCTGGTGGACCCCGAGGGCTGCATGAGCATCGGCGTGCATGAGTTGAACCAACGTGCGGGTGATGACCTGCTCAGTGTGTACCCGAATCCCTTTATCGACCGCGTGACGCTGGACTACCGGACACATGGCGGCCGCGTACTGCTTCAGGTGTATAATGAGGGCGGCCAGTTGATGAGCACCCTGATGAACGCGCCCGCCACGCCCGGCAGACATACCCTGAGCGCCGATCTGGGCCATCTGCCCGCCGGGGTGTACTACTGCCGCCTCCAGAACGAGAGCCGCCAGCAGGTGCGGAATCTGGTCAAAGTGCGCTGATCCCTCCGGGGCCACCCCGGCATCGTTGTTCCACAACGGCCGACAGTGACTGTGCTATCGGGCTCCTTGGCATGCCCGGACGGGAGAAGCCCGGAGGCATCGCCCCCGGGATCCCGCTACCAGGACGACCGGCTCCAACGGTCGCGGCCTTGCTCGCTCAGCCGGACCGGCCCGCTCCGCCGGGCCATGCCCACCTGCGGTGCAATGTTCAGCAGGCCGAAGGACCCACGCAATACCCATTAATGGGGATATCGTCAGGATGCATATCCTGACCTGTCTCCCGGAGCCGCTCCCATTTCGCCCGTCCGCCCACGGCGGCTGTTGGCCAGGTCAGGCTGGTGCGGCTCCGCATGCGTGTCCACCGGTCGTCAAGGGTCGCGTATAAGCGTCTGAGTGGAACGCCGCCTACCGCCGCAACATCCCCGCGCCGCGCATCCACGCCAGCGTATCGGCCAGTGTCTCCTCGAAAGGCCGGGGCCGCAGGCCCAGTTCCGCCTGGGCCTTGGTGCTGCGGATGTCAGGGTGCCCCTCCATGAGTGCGTTGATGGCCTCGCTCGTCACGAGCGGCGTGCCGCCCGCGAGGCGGGCCTGGGCGCGGAACACGGGCACCAGCGCGCGCAGCACGGCAGCGGGCATCACGCGTTGCGCCACGCGCCTGCCCGCGATGGAGCCGACGGTGGCGGCCAGCTCCCGCACCGTGCGGTACTGACCGCTCAACAGGTACTTTTCACCGGCGGCGCCTTTGTGCAGGGCGTTCACGGCCGCTACGGCCACATCGCGCACGTCCACGAAATCATAACCGCCGGGCGGAAGAAGCGGTACGCGGCCGTTGTGCATGTCGGCGATGGCGCGGCCCAGCAGCGACGGGCCGTGGTCCATGGGGCCGAAGACCGAGGTGGGCGCGAGGATCACGGCGTTCAGCCCCTTGCTGCGTACCGCATCAAGCACCAGCACGTCCCCGGCGGCCTTGCTGCGGTCGTACGCGGCGGCGGTGGGTGCCGTGGGCGCACGCGTCTCGTCCAACGGTTCGTTCCGCGGGTGCGCATCGTAGCTGTGGATGCTGCTGAAGTGGACGAGGCGCCGCACGCCGTGGCGCACGCAGGCATCCACCACATGGCGCGTTCCCTCCACGTTCACCCGTGGGACCAAAGGATCGTTGGCGCTATCGATGCTGATGCGCGCGGCGAGATGTACGACGGCCTCACAGCCTTGCACCAGGCGGTCCACGTCGGCAGGGTCCGTGATGTCGCCTTTCACCTGCTCGCCGAGCCCCGCGATACCGTCCGTTCGTTGGTGGACGAGGAGGCGCAGCTCATGTCCGGCCTCGCTCAACGCGGGGGTGAGCACACCGCCCACGTGCCCGCTTCCCCCTGTAACGGCGATGCGCATTTTACCAGATGTAAGGTATGACGGCCCTGCGCCCGGCGGGATAGTCCGGGAAGCGCTCACGGTACCACGCATGGTGGTTCCGCGCCCGCGGGGCCAGGTTGCAGAAGGACCACACGGCGAAGGAAAGCGCGGGCAGGGACCAGGCGGCCAGCGCGAAGCCGGTCCACTCCGCGATCTCGCCGAAGTGGTTGGGGCAACTGATGCGCTCGAACAGCCCGCCGCGCGGGACAACGTAACCGGTGCCCCTTGCGCGCAGGCCGATCAACTTCGTATCCGCCCAGTGATTGATGAGCATGCCTGCGACGAACAGCCCCGTGCCCATGAGCGAGAGCGCGTCCGGCACCGGGCGATCAGGTGGTGCCGCGAAACCGAGCCACCAGCCGTTGAGCCCCCCATTCACCGCGTTGAAGCCGATGGCGCTGAACACGATGGCCAGCGGCATCCGCTTGCCCTGCGTATTCAACCGGAACGGGAAGATCAATGTGCGGTTCACATAATGCACGCACCACAGGCCTACGAGGAGCCAGGTGAGCGCGTCCTTCTCCCGCGGGCCCAGCACCGTGAGCAGCGGCATCAGCAGCAGCGCGGGCAGTTCCATGAGGAACCAGCCCCATCGGTTACCGATGGTGGGGCCCCAGCCCGGCTTCACGTGGCGGCCGTACGGAGCGCGCACGCGCAGCAGAACAGGCAGCGTCACCACGGCCACGGCCATCCAGGCCACCACCACCAGCGCGAATGTGTCCATGGGGCGATGATACGTCACCCCGGCCGTTCGCCAAGCCCGCTTACCGGGAACCACGGCGCCATCACCTTTCATGGCAGGCCCGCGTCCGGACAGGGCGGAAGAACCACCTTTGCGACATCGCCTCCGCCGTTCAGCGGACAGGGCGGACAACGCATGAAACTGATCTCCTTCAACGTCAACGGCATCCGCGCCTGCGTGGGCAAAGGGCTGCACGACACCCTCCAGGAACTCGATGCGGACATCGTGTGCTTCCAGGAGACGAAGGCCACGCCCGAACAGGTGGCAGGAGCCCTGAAGGGTGCGGACGGCTACCACGCGAACGCTTATGGCGCGGTGAAGGCCGGCTACAGCGGCACGGCCATCGCCAGCAAGGAGAAGCCCGCGAAAGTGGACTTCGGTATCGGTATGAAAGGGCACGACGACGAGGGCCGTGTGGTGACATGCACCTTCAAGGACGTGGTGACCGTGTGCGTGTACACACCGAACAGTGGCGAGGGCATGAAGCGACTCGGGTATCGCGGTGAATGGGACGTTGCCTTCCGCACGTACGTGAACATGCTGGCCAAAGGGAAACTGCCCGTCATCGTCACAGGCGACCTCAACGTGGCCCACCAGCCCATCGACATCGCGCGGCCCAAGGAGAATTACAACAAGACCAGCGGCTACACGCAGCAGGAGATCGACGGACTCTCCGCATTGCTCGATTCCGGCTGGGTGGACACCTTCCGCCACCTCCACCCCGATACCGTCAAGTACAGCTGGTGGAGCCAGCGCTTCGGCGCCCGTGCCAAGAACGTGGGCTGGCGCATCGACTACGTGCTGGTGACCAAGGGCTTCGAGAAAAAGGTGAAGAACGCCTTCATCCTGAACGAGGTGATGGGCAGCGACCACTGCCCCGTGGGGATCGAATGGTGAGCGCCCCTCCCGCTGTACCGTCCACCCACCTGTTCGATGCGATACCGTAGAAAATGATAACCCTCCTCCGCCTCGAAGAAGCCGCGCAATTCCTGCTCATCCTCCTCGTGCTCGTGATGAAGGGCGTGGCCTGGTGGGTATACCTGTTGCTGCTGATCGGCCCCGACATCGGCATGGTCGGTTACCTGCTGAACACGCGCGTTGGCGCCTTCACCTACAACCTCACGCACCACAAGGGCATCGCCATCCTCCTCATTTTGGCGGGCATCGGTGCGGAGATGGGCAACATGCTCACCAACGTACAGAGCGGGCTGCTGCTCGCCGGGCTCGTGCTTTTCGGCCACTCGGCGCTGGACCGCATGCTGGGCTATGGCCTCAAGTTCGGAGACAGCTTCCAGCACACGCATCTGGGCTGGATCGGTAAGCCCACAGGGCAGGAGCACGCGCAGTAGGCCGTGCCCCTGCTCCTACTCGGGCATCACCCCTGCGAGTGCATCGCCACGACATTCCCCTCGGTATCCTCGAAGAAGGCCATGTAGCCGATCTCATCGGTGATGTGCGTCTTGGGGATCAGCACCTTGCCGCCGGCCGCCTGCACGCGCGCCAGCGGATCGCGGAGGTCCGGGTTGGCATTCAGGTAGACGACGGCGCCCTCCTTGCTGGGCTTGTGCATCTTGCTCTTCACGATGGCGCCGCCCACTTTGCCCTTCATCTGGTCCGCGGGAAAGCCCCGCATCTGCAGGTCCGGCAGGTCGAAGGGTTCCATTTTGATCCCGAACACGGTCTCGTAGAACTTCTGGGCGCGATCCAGGTCGTTCGTGGCGATCTCGAACCAGTTGATGGCGTTGCTGCTGTTGTCCATGGGTGATGCGGTCGTTTGTCCGGCACAAGATATCGGCCCCGCCACGCCCGAAAAACACCCAAAGTGACGATAGGTGCGTTCGCCTTGGGCCAACTTCGCCACCCCCATGCGCGTGCTCCTGCTCGACAACCACGACTCCTTCACCTGGAATCTGTACCATCTGCTGGAGCCGCACGCCGTTGTGGACGTGGTTCTGAACGACGCGATCACGGTGGACGATGCCGCGCGTTACGACCGCATCGTGCTGTCGCCCGGGCCAGGGCTGCCTTCCGAAGCTGGCATCTTGATGGAACTGTTGCGGGATCTCATGCCCACGCATCCCGTTCTCGGGGTGTGCCTCGGTATGCAGGCCATCGTGGAAGCTTGTGGCGGAACGTTGTTCAACCAGCCGCGCGTGATGCACGGCGTGGCCGTTCCGTGCCTGCCCGAAGAACCGCGGGATCCGCTCTTCACCGCGCTGCCGTCACCCTTTGATGCCGGGCTCTACCACAGCTGGGCCGCCGACCCCGCCACCCTGCCGCCGGACCTGCGCATCACCGCGCGCAGCGCCGAAGGCGTGATCATGGCCGTGCGCCACCGGCGCCTTGATGCCTGCGGCGTGCAGTTCCACCCGGAAAGCGTGATGACGCCGGTTGGAGCACGCATCATCGCCAATTGGATGCGGTCCTGACCGGTCCCTCCATCCACGATCGGTCTGTTGATCCTTGCGGTGGCAGGCCCGGAATGCCCCCTTGCGCCGAGGGTTACTTCGCGGCATGATCCGGTCCTTCCTTCTCGCCGCGCTGCTCCCGTGCATGGCCACGCTCAGCGCGCAGACCCTGCTGCAACGCACACTGAACAACGATACCATGCCCAACCTGGTGCCCAATCCGGGCTTCGAGCAGGTGAAGCGGCAGCAGTGCGCGTGGACGCAGGAGGCCCGCAAGTTCAACGAGGATGTGATGATCGGCTGGAACTCGCCCACGGAGACCACGCCGGACCTGTTCAGCATGACGGCCGATGCCGATTGCTGGAGCCACCCTGGCAAGAAGACGAAAGGCCGCGCCGCGCCGCGCACCGGAGACCGCATGGCCGGTATCAAAATTTACGGCAAGGGCAATACGCCCACCTACTGGCACGAGTACCTGCAGATCGAACTGCCCGAAGCGCTGGAAGCGGGCCAGCGCTACGTCTGCGAATTCTGGGCCCTGCGCGCGGTGTTCAGCAACGTGGCGGCGAACAACCTCGGCATGTACCTGAGTCCCGTGGCCGTGAAGACCCGCGACTGCCTGCCACTCTACTTTCCGGCGCAGGTGCGCGAGGACGATGTGGTGCGCAACGGCTGGCGCAGGGTAGGCGGCGTCATCGAGGCGATGGGCGGCGAGCGCTTCGTGCTCATCGGCAACTTCTGCACCGACCAGCTCACGCGCAACGAGAAGATGCCCGAGGGCGAGCGCGGCGCGTACTATTTCATCGACGACGTGGCCGTCCGGCCTGCACCCGAAGGCATGAAGACCACACCAATGCCCGCAGTGTGCCAGCCGCCGCCGCCCAAACCGCGCGTTGAGGACCACGCCAGCAGCAAGCAAGTGGAGATCCTCAATGTGGAGCCCGAGGTGGGCAAGCACATCCGCCTGGACAACATCCAGTTCGACTTCGACAAGGCGGAATTGAGACCGGAAAGCAAGGACGAGCTGGAGACCGTGCTCGACCTGCTCACCGACTACCCGATGATGCGTATCGAGATCGGTGCCCATACCGATGACCAGGGGGCCGACGACTACAACCTGAAGCTCAGCGAGGCCCGCGCCAAGGCCGTGGCCGACTGGCTCATCAAGGAGAAGGTGGACGCCGAGCGCATCACCTGGAAGGGCTACGGCGAAACGATGCCATTGGCCAAGGGGATCTCCGAGGCCGATCGCGCGATGAACCGCCGCGTGGAATTCAAGGTCACAGAACGTTGATCACCGATCATTCGTGGACGAAAGCGCGGCTGGTCTGGTGCCCTTGCGCATCGATCAAGCGCACCAGATAGCGGCCAGCTGGCAGTTCCTCCAGGGCGAGGTCCGCACGGCGAATGCCCGGGGCTCCGGCTCCAACACCCGTTGTGATGACCTGACGCCCTTTCGCGTCCAGCACGTTGATCGTGACAGGGCCTTCTGCTGAGAAGACCACTCCCACCTCGTTGTTCGCCGGATTCGGGAACACACGGATGCCGATCTCCGACAACCGATCCACCTCCATCCCCACCGCCAGTTCATCCACCACTTCCACCGTGGAAACGGTGAACGGATCCTGACCAGGCATCGTGTAGGTGGATCGCCGTACTTGCGCCACGTACATGGGATACCCAGGCTTCCACAGGCGATCGATCACGGTGGACACCGTAGCCGTGTCCCCACTGATGATGGTCGTGCTGCTCCTCGTAGTACGGCACTTCAAGACGCCGGAAAGGGTTCCGGCCTGGCCGGTCAGCGAACCCGTGCCATCGGCCACCCATAGCGATGGCGCGACATGATCGAGCGTATCCCCGCTCTCCGTATCCACCATGGTGTAACCTTCGGTCCAGGTCGTTCCCAAAGAACACGGATAGGGCAGCCAGAGGTCCGTGTCCACGTTGACCGCAGATGGACCCGGCGGATCGTGCTGTCCGAGCAGTTCCAAACCGCTGGAGGACACCTTGAAAAAGGCGGCGGCCGGCCACGGATCCTGTTGAGCGGCAAGGGTGGCCATCGGAAAATCCATCGCGCCTGGAGCACCGGCTACCGGTACGAATGAGATCGTCCCGGGCTCATCCTCGATCGCGCCGGTCAAGACCCAGGTCTGCCCTGTGCCCGGGGTGAGTATGGGATCCCCGTCCAAAAGCACGTACGTGATCTGGTCCCCGATGGCCGGGGCGTCGACCAGATCGATGGTCTGGGCTTTCGAGAAAAGCCGTACCGCAGCCAGAACAGACATGAAGATCATCCGCTTGATCATAGATCAAAGGCAATGAAGTGGTGATCGGTATGCTCAGGCCGGCGGACGCGTTGAAGGGGTCCGCTGCCTTCCGCCCGAGCGGAACGCGATCAGGAATGTACCGGCTGTTCGTCGAGGATCCGCCGTGCGATGTCCAGGATGCGTGTGTCATCCAACGCCACCACGCCGCCGCCCGCCCCGCCTTCAAGATGCACGCCCATCGGCCGGCCCGCCGGGTGCGAGTACCCGCCGAAGTAGTTCCAGACCGTCTCCACATTCAGGTCCAACTCGCGTGCGATGCGATGGATGCTCCCATCAGGAAGGCTGTCCTTGATGTTCCGGAGCTCGTTGAAGGTGATGTTCATGGCCGCTTGGTTTTGGGGACGCCCGAAGTTAACAGGATATTCCCCGATCGGTGCTCCCGGTTGAAAAAAACAGGAAGTTCGTGCGGGCCTGGCCCTGCCCTATGGATATGCCTGCCTTCCGGTTCACCGCATTGGCCATATGCCGGCCCGACCGTCGCGCTGTGTGGCTTACCCACGTGACGTACATGGCAATGGCCTGGGTGATGGCCGAAGCGCCCGGCATGGCGCCCCTGAATGGCAATGGCAACCTCAACGACCGGTTCTTCAGCGGACCGAAGCCCGCGTTCAACGCCGATGTGTGCGAGCGCAAGGTGAACGAACGGCTCACAGCGATCCGGAAGGCGCTCCGGAGCGGGGCATGAGCACGCGAGCATCCGATGCGGCAGCGGTGGTCGGCGCAACGATGCTCATCCTGCTCCCCTTGCTGGTGAACGGCTTCCCCCTGGTGTACAGCGACACCGGCACCTACCTGCGCAGCGCCTTCGAGGGCTTCGTTCCCACCGACCGTCCCTATTGGTACGGCGGCTTCATCCGCATCACGAGCCTCAACGGCGTCTGGATCACGGGCACCACCGTAACACAGTCGCTGCTCTGCGCCATCTACCTGTTCCTGTTGATCCGGACCGCGCTCAACGGCCGGGCCGCACGCATTACTCTCCTCGTCTTCTGCAGTATTGCGGGTGTGTTCTCCGGGCTCGGCTGGTACGCCGGTCAACTGATGCCGGACATCTTCACACCCATCGGCGCCATGGCCATGTACCTCTTGGTCGCCGGTGAAGGCCGCTGGCCCGCGCGCGCCGCGCACGTCGCCGTGGTAGCGCTCTGCGCTTGGAGCCATTCCTCCAACCTGCTCATCCTCCCGCTCGTGGGACTCGCCGCGATCAGCGCGGTCGCCGGGCGTTCGATGGCGGCCTGGCGCCGTCCCCTGGCACGTTGGGCGCTCGCCACGGTGTGTGCTTGGGGTGGCCTGTACACGGCGAACGGTCTCCTCGAAGGTGATCCATACCTGAGCAAAGGGAACCATGTGTTCCTCATGGGCCGCCTGGCGGAGACCGGCATGCTGGAGCCCCTGCTCCGTGCGGAGTGCCCGCAGCGCGATTGGCGCATCTGCCAGCATGTGGACAGCCTGCCCCGCACCGCGCGAGCGTTCATCTGGGACGACAAGAGCCCGTTGCACCACATGGGCGGATGGGACTCTACCCGCGCGGAGTACGGCGAGATCGTCCGCGTCTCCTTCGGCACACCGGAGCGGCTCTGGCACCACGCCGCCGCGAGCGCCACGTCCACCGCGGAGCAATTGTCCGCATGGCGTATCGGCGAGGAGATCGAGAGCCATTGGTACCGGGAACCATGGAGCGCTCCAGCGATGGCGATCGCACGGGTGCTTCCCGGCTCGCTTCCGGCGTTCAATGGCGCCATGCAGCAGGGCGGGCGTAGCGAACTTTCCCTCTCCTGGCCCGATGCGGGATACCGCCTCCTGCTCGCGACCAGCCTGCTCGTGGTCGCCGTCCATCTGGTCCGCCGCAGGCGGCCGGCCCACCCCGCCGTCAGCGGTATCGTCGTGCTGGCGATGGCCGCCACCATCATTGACGCGTGGGTGTGCGCCAGCCTGAGCGAGGTACTGGCACGCTACCTGGCCCGCGCGAGCTGGCTCCTGCTACTGGCGGCCACCGTGGTGGTCGCACGGTGGAAGACCGTTCCGGGAGCCGCTTCAGCTGATCGATCCCGCCGCTGACCGAGCTGCTCTCCCAGCCCGGATCGATGCGGATGGGACCACATCGGATCCGATAGCGCGCCGGTGAAGGAGGTCCATTATGACTTCTTCACACGCGCCAGGCCTCGCAAAAGGGATGCGCGGCGTCTTGTTGCTGAAAACCCTACGATCATGAATGCTGTTCTCCGGAAACAGAAAGGCAACCTGTTGGCCTACGCGCTGCTGCTTTCCCTGGCGGTCCTCGCCATCCTCGTGAAGCTGGGCTGAGCCTCAGCTCAGCCCGCTGATCACTCCGTTGGCATCAATGTCCATGCCTTCGGCGGCGGGCACCTCGGGCAGGCCGGGCATGCGCATCATCTTGCCGAGGATGGGGATGACGAAGCCCGCGCCGGCGGCTACCTGGATCTCGTTCACGGTGATCTCGAAGTTCTCCGGAGCGGCGCGCAGCGCGGCATCGTCGCTGAAACTGTACTGCGTTTTGGCCATGCACACGGGCAGGCCTGCGAGGCCGAGGTTCTCGATGCGCCTCAGGTCGGTAAGCGCCTGGCTGCTGTACGCAACGCTGCGGGCGCGGTAGATCTCGCGGGCGATCGTCTCGATCTTGCCCTTCACGCTCATCTCAAGCTCGTACAGCGGATGGAATTTCGTGGCGCCGCCCTCTACCGTGCGCAGCACCGCGGCCGCGAGTTCCGTCATGCCCTCTCCCCCCTTGGCGAAGCCCTGCGCCAGCACCGCCTCGGCGCCCCGCGCGGCGCAATACTCCTTCACCATGATGATCTCCTCCTCCGTGTCGGTGGGGAAGTGATTGAGGGCCACCACGGCCTTCACACCGAATTTGCCCACGTTCTCGATGTGCCGGCCGAGGTTCGCCAGACCGGTCCTCACGCGTGCGGCGTCGGGCATGCCCGCTTCTTTCACTTCGGCGCCGCCATGATACCGGAGCGCCCGTAGCGTGGCCACGATCACGGCCGCGCTCGGCTTGAGCCCGGCCGCGCGGCACTTGATGTCGAAGAATTTCTCCGCGCCGAGGTCCGCGCCGAAGCCGGCCTCCGTCACCACGTAGTCGCCTAGGGAAAGGCCCATCTTGGTGGCCAGTACGCTGTTCACCCCCTGGGCTATGTTGGCGAAGGGCCCGCCGTGCAGGATGGCCGGATTGCCCTCCAGCGTCTGCACCAGATTGGGCTTGATGGCGTCCTTGAGCAGCAGCGCCATGGCACCCTGGGCGTTGAGGTCGCGGGCGTAGATGGCCTTGCGGTCGTGCGTGTAGCCCACGAAGATGTCCGCGAAGCGCTTCTTCAGGTCCTCGATACCACTGGCCAGGCAGAGAATGGCCATCACCTCGCTGGCAGGGGTGATATCGAAGCCGTCCTGCCGGGGCACACCGTTGCCGGTACCGCCCAGGCCGATCACGATGTCGCGCAGCGCGCGGTCGTTCATGTCCATCACGCGCTTCCAGCTGATGGTGCGCGGGTCGAGTCCGAGGTTGCGCTTCTTGCTCTGCAGGTTGTTGTCGATGAGGGCGGCGAGCAGGTTGTTGGCGCGCTCGATGGCCGCGAAATCGCCGGTGAAGTGCAGGTTGATGTCCTCCATGGGCACCACCTGCGCGTAGCCGCCGCCGGCCGCGCCGCCCTTCATGCCGAAAACGGGCCCCAGCGAGGGTTCGCGCAGCACCACGATGCTCTTCTTGCCGAGTTTGTTGAGGCCCTCGTTCAGGCCGATGCTCGTGGTGGTCTTGCCCTCGCCGGCGGGCGTGGGGCTGAGCGCGGTGACGAGGATGAGCTTGTTGAGCCGCGCCTTGTGCTCGTCGATGAGATCGAGCGGCAACTTGGCCTTGTAGTGGCCGTACAGTTCGAGGCGGTCGGCGTCGATGCCGAGTTTGGCGCCCACGGCTGAAATGGGCAGCAAGTGCGCCTGCTGGGCGATCTCCAGGTCGGAAGGGAATGCCATGGGCGAAAGATGGGGAAGAAGGGCGAGTTGGCAAGGGGCCGGTGAACTTGCAGCAGGGGCGCTGAAAGCGCCATTCCCGTCGCGCCTGCATTACAAGCGCGGGCGGACCATGAGCAAGGCGATCATCTGCCGGTCCGCGCTTGCAGCGCGGACCATGCGGGAAGGGCGCTTCCAGCGCCTGCAACAATTCGATGTTCACCAGTCCTTTCTGCTCGGTATAGTAGTCCCGCGCCGAACTGAAAACGTAATGCTCCGGCAGATCGACCAGCCCATTGCGCACGGGGTTGTCGTGGATGTAGTCCAGCTTCTGGTGCAGGAATTTCTCCGATACGGCATCCATGGCATGGCTGCCATCCTGCCACACCTTGAAGAGCTCCGTGCGCCGCGTTTTCCGCGCGGTGAAGGACATGATGTCCAGCAGCCAGCGCCGCCGGCTTTCCGGCCCTCGGGTGATGCTGTCCGTGATGGCCTTGGACGTGTGCCGCTTGAAATCGCGGATGAGATCGCCGAGTTTCTTGCCCGCTTCCGCATACGCCAACAGGTGCATGTGCTTGCTCATGATCACCCGGGCGTTCACCACGAGCCCCTTGTGCGCGATACAATGGTTCAGGCTGTCAACCAGCAATTGCCGGTGCGCTGGCCGCGTGAACACGTCCAGCCATTCCACCACCGTGAAGGTGAAGAAGTAACGGTCGTTCGGATCGCGGATGGCGTAGGCGTCGCCCATGCCGTTAAAGTACAGTATTGGCGCTGAAAGCGCCGTACACGCAGCGCCCGCGCTACAAGCGCGGGCGGACATCCACCCCGAACCCCGCCTTCCTCATATCCTCCCAGACCCCCGGATAGCTTTTCCCCACAACGTCCGCGTCGTCCAGGGTGATGCTTCCGGCAACCAGGGACAATAACGCGAGGCCCATGGCCATACGGTGGTCGCCATGCGTGGCGAAGACGGCGCCCGGCGGCACGGCGATGCGCATCCCTCCGGGACAGTACCATGTACCGCCGTCCACGGAGGACGGTACGCCGCAACGTTCCAGCGCTTCCGTTATGGCGCACAGGCGGTCGGTCTCTTTCAGGCCCAGGTTGTGCAGGCCGGACACTTCCACCGGCATACCGAGGGCCGCGTACGTGAAGGCCATGGGCTGGAAGAGGTCCGGCGTATCCACAAGGTCCAACACGGTGGAAAGATCCCTTGCCCCCGTGCGGCTCCGGATGAGCATCCCATCGGGTACGGGTTCGGCCCGCACCCGGGGCGAAAGGACCCGCGCAACGGCCTCATCCCCCTGCCAGCCGTCGACGCGCAGGCCGGGCAGCATGATCTCCGCGTCGTCCATGAGCGCGGCGATGGCGAACCAGAACGCGGCGGCGCTCCAGTCGGGCGGCACTTCCATCGGCATTGGCCGCAGTGCGGAAGGATGCGTGCGGATCGTATCGCCTTCCTCCACCACCTTCGCGCCAAAGTGTTCCAGGCACTTCACCGTCATGCGCACGTAGGGCGCGCTGAGGCGGCGGCCGATCCACCGCAGCCGCAGCCCCTCTTCCATGCGCGGCGCGATGAGCAGCAACGCGCTGATGAACTGGCTGCTGACGGGCGAATCGAGTGTGACGGAACCTCCGCTTAAATGCCTTCCTTTAACAAGGTATCCTTCCGCCACGCGTTCGATGTGCGCGCCCAAGGCGCGCAGGGCATCGACCAGGTCATCGTGCGGGCGTTCCAGCAAGCGCGCGTCGCCGGTGAGGATATGCGCCGCGCCCTCCTGTACGCAGGCCCAGGCGAGCAGGAATCGGAAGGTGGTGCCGCCCGCGCCGCAATGCATCACGCGGGGCCGCTCGCCCAGCAGGCGGTACAGGATGCGCGTGTCTTCGGCATCGCCCTGCTCCCGCACGCAGGAAAGATCCCCGGCCAATGCGGCGAGCATCAGCGCGCGGTTGGCGATGCTCTTCGACCGGGGAAGATCGATGGAGCAGCGGACCGGCGCCTCAGGACTGCGGATGCTGATGCTGCGCGGCATCTCGGACGAGCAGGCGGTAATGGTCGAGCGCGGCGGCGGCCTGCGCGGCGGTAACGGGCACGTCGGTAACGGCCGTGCCGATGTCGGTGAGCAGGGTGAAACGGAAGCCGCCGTCGCGGTTCTTCTTGTCGCTGCGCATGAGTTCGATCACGCGGTGGTGGTCGGTGGCCTGCAGGGCGAAGCGGGGAAAGAGGCCTAGCAGGTGCTCCTGCGCGGCGTCCATCTTCTCGCGGGCGAGCAGGCCGAGTCGCCAGCTGAGCCAGCCCTCGCACACCATGCCGACGGCCACGGCCTCACCGTGCAGCAGGCCGCCGCCCGCACCCTCCAGGGCGAACGCCTCCAGAGCGTGCCCGATGGAATGCCCGTAGTTGAGGAGCTTTCGCGGGCCGGACTCACGCGGATCCTCGCACACCACGGCGGACTTGATGGCGGCGCTACGGACGATGAGCGGGGCCAGTGCGCCGAGGTCGTGCAGCGGGGCACGGCGCACGTCGTTCCAGTGGGCCGCATCGCGCACCAGGCCGTGCTTGATCATCTCGGCCACGCCGTTGAGCAACTCGCGCTTGCCCAGCGATCGAAGGAAACCGGTATGCACGTAGGTGGCGAGCGGCGGGGCGAAGAGGCCCACGAGGTTCTTGATGCCCGCGAGGTCGATGGCGGTCTTGCCACCGATGGCCGCGTCCACCATGCCCATGAGCGTGGTGGGCACGTGTATGGTGCGGATGCCGCGCATGTAGGCGCCTGCCACAAAACCGCCGAGATCGGTGACCACGCCGCCACCGAGACAGATGAGCAGCGCCGTGCGGTCGGCGCCCAGACCCGAGAGGTGCTCCCACAGCGCGCGGCACACTTCCAGGTCCTTGCTGTGCTCACCGCTGCGCACTTCGATGGTGCGGGCTTCGGCCAGGCCGGACACCTGGGTAATAAGCTCCCCGTAGCAGAGTCGAAGCGTGTTCTCGTCGCCGAGGATGAAGGTCTGCGACGGCCGGTATTCCTTGGCCAGTGCATGCGCCAGGAAGGGCAGGGCGCCATCGCCGGCCACCACCGGATGCCCCCCCGCGTTGAACTCTTCCACCCCAAGGCGTGTCCTCGCCATGTCTTCAGGCCTACCGGCCAAAGGAACGAAGTCCTCACCTTTGCCGCGTTACCCCTATGGCAACCACCGCTTCTCCCGCCGCCGCCCCCGCCCTGCCCGATCTGAGCGACACGGGCACGGCTTTCGCCCACATGAGCGGCCGCGACCTGCAACGGGCACGGCTCCTGTTCGGCATCATCAGCAGCCCCGTTGTGACCAAGGTGGGCAGTTGGGCCACCAAAGCCGCCTTGGCGCTCCACCTGCCCATCAAGCCACTGATCAAGGCCACGGTCTTCCGGCAGTTCGTTGGTGGCGAAACGATCGAGGAGAGCCTGCTCACTGCGGCGCGGCTGGCCAAGCGCCACATCGGTACGATCCTGGACCACAGCGTGGAGGGTCAAGAGAGCGAGGAAGCGCTGGACCACAATACGGACGAGATCCTGCGCACCATCGCAGCGGCCAAAGCGCACGCGGAGATCCCCTTCAGTGTGTTCAAGCCCACGGGTATTTCGCGATTCGCGCTGCTGGAAAGGAAGAGCGCGGGGACGCTCACGGTGGATGAACAGGCCGAATGGGCACGCGCGGAGGCCCGCATGCTGCGCTTGTGCCAAGCCGCCGCCGATGCCGGGAAGCCGGTACTGGTGGACGCCGAGGAGAGCTGGATCCAACCCGCCATCGACGAGCTGACCGAGCGGATGATGGCGCGCTTCAACCGGGAACGGGCGATCGTATTCAATACCGTGCAGCACTACCGGCATGACAGGCTGGACTATCTGCGTGCGGCCTTCTCGCGTGCGGAACAGGGCCGCTACCACCTCGGCGTGAAGCTGGTGCGCGGCGCATACATGGAAAAGGAACGGGCGCGCGCCGCCGAACAGGGCTACGCCGACCCCGTGCAACCGGACAAGGCTGCCAGCGACGCGCACTACGACGAGGCGCTACGCTTCTGCGCGGAGCATCTCGACCAGGTGAGCGTGTGCGTGGGCACGCACAATGAGGCCAGCACCATGCTGATGGCCCGTCTTATGGCCGAACGCGGCCTTGAGCGGAACGATCGGCGTGTGTGGTTCGCGCAGTTGCTGGGCATGAGCGACAACATCAGCTATAACATGGCCGCAGCAGGGTACAATGTGGCCAAGTACGTGCCCTATGGCCCCGTGCGCGAAGTTTTGCCCTACCTGATCCGCCGGGCCAACGAGAACACCAGTGCGCGCGGGCAGACCGGACGGGAACTGGGCTTGATCCTGGCGGAAACGCGGCGGCGGAAGGAATGACCCGCAACCGATACCCCGGCGCTGGGATACCCTGACTGAGGAACCGTTCCGTCGTTACCGGGATGGTTTTCGTCCACCGCCTGTGGATATCTCGTCTGTTAATCTACGAAAACGAACAGCGGAAAGCGGCCGCGTGTACCATATTTGCCCCATGGCAAAAACGAACCAGACCGACAAGAAGGGATCATCCCTGCATGAGGCATTCAAAACGATGCTCCAGCAGCCGGATATTTGGAAGCCTCTGAGGCTCGCCAAACAATCGATCCTGAACATGCGTGTACGGATGAACAAGAAGGATCATCCGTCGCGTGACCTGATGCACGAGTGGCTGCTCAAAGCGGGTTGGCTCAACCTCGTTGAAGAGGTGTGGGGTCCTGGCCCGAAGTGGGTGCAGAAGCCGCCCGTGGGCCGTGGGCGCCCGAAAGGCAGCGGCAAGAAGGCCGCCAAAAAGGCCGCTCCGGCCCGCAAGGCCGGACGCCCAAAAAAAGCCGCGAAAAAGCGGAAGTAGTCGGGTTTTTCTCTTTGCTCCACGTGACGCCCCGGGGTCTTTCGGCCCCGGGGTTTCGCGTTCTTGGAAACCGAGGTCAGCGCGGCAGGATGGTGAGCAGCGTGCTGGTCGAGTCCACCATATAGTCGCGCAGGGTGGCGATGCGGAGGAGGACGGGGCGGCCTTTCACGCTACCTCCGATCGTGTAATACAGGCTGTCGTCCGTGCGGCGGCTACCACCGAAGTCGACGTCCAGACCGTCCATGCCAGCACGCAGGTCGGCCAGCCCCAGCCCCAGCCCCTTCAGCGCATCTTCCGCTTCGGGCGTGGCGCGGATGAGCGTGCTCTTCATGCGCAACTTCACCCGGGCTTCAGGCGCCCACGCGGTGTTCGTGCATCCCTTACCGAAAATGATGAAGGACACAACGGTGCCCAGCCCGAGGCCCAGCATGAACAAACGCAGTCGCCTCGCAAAGGTCATGACGGACGGGATCCAGGCCGCGCGCCCATGGGCACATGTTCGCTTGAGCACATGTCAAAACGCGGCGAGAAGGATATCCAGATCCTTGTACGGCAGCCGGAACGCCTCGCTGAGCACCTCGCTCGTGAGCGCGCCGTTGTACAGGTACACGCCGTGGCGGAGGCCGAGGTCCCGCTTGATGAGCTCCTCGAAGCCCCCCACATCGCTCATGCCCAGGAGCAGCGGAGTAAAGATGTTGGTGAGGGCGTAGCTGGCGGTGCGTGGCACACGGCTGGCGATGTTGGGCACACAATAGTGGACCACGCCGAACTTCTTGAAGACCGGCTCTCTGAGGTCGGTGGGGCGGCTCGTTTCGAAGCAGCCGCCGCGGTCGATGCTCACATCCACGACCACGCTGCCGCTCTTCATCTCACGCACCATGTCCTCATTCACCACCATGGGCGTGCGGCCGTGCTCGGGACGCAGGGCGCCGATGGCCACGTCGGCCTGCTGCAGGGCGCGGCGCAGTTCATCGGGCTGTATCACGCTGGTCCAGATGCGCTGGCCCAGGTCGGTCTGCAGGCGTCGCAGGCGGTAAATGCTCTTGTCGTACACTTTCACGCTGGCGCCCAAGCCCAGGGCCGCGCGCACGGCGAACTCGCCCACTGTGCCCGCGCCGATGACCACCACTTCGGCCGGGGCCACCCCGCTGATCCCGCCCAGCATAAGGCCGGGTCCCCCCTTGTCGGTACTCAGGTATTCGGCGGCGATCTGGATGCTGGCGTTGCCCGCGATCTCGCCCATGGCGCGGATGACCGGGTAAATGCCCTCGCGGTCCTTGATGAAGTCCCAGGCCACGGCGGTCACCTTCTTCTCCATCATGCGCCGCAGGGTGTCCTTGGGCTGCGTGGTCATCTGCAGCGCGCTGATCAGGATCTGTTTGGGCCGCAGCAACTCGATCTCCGCCGGTGAGGGTGGTGCCACCTTCAGGATGATGTTCGCCTTGAACACCTCCTCGGCGCTTTCGGCGAGCACGGCGCCCGCCTCGGTGTAGTCGTTGTCCTGGAACTGCACGGCATTACCCACACCGCGTTCCACGGTAACATCGTTGCCACGGCCCACCAGCACGGCCACGCTCGCGGGCGTCAGGGGTACGCGGTTCTCCAGCGCGGAGGTCTCCTTGGGGATGCCGATGAAGAGGTTGCGGCCGCGCGTGCCTGTGGCGAGCGCCTGCTCCTGCGGGGAGAGGGCCACCTCGCGCGCGAGTTGCTTGAGCAGTTCGGTACCGGCGCTCATAGGGCGAGTTCAACCGTGCGCCCGCCCGTGGAGGCCACCTTCATCCGCACGCGCACGGCATCGGGCGGGAGGAGCTTGCGGGCCACTTCGGGCCATTCCACGAAACAATACTTGCCGCTGTCGATGTATTCCGTGAAGCCGATGCCGTCCAGCTCCGCGGCGTCCTTCAGGCGGTAGAGGTCGAAATGGTACACGGGCTCGTCACCGGCGGTCCGGTATTCATTCACGATGCCGAAGCTGGGGCTCGCGGTGCCGCCCGCCACGCCCAGCTCACCGCAGAGCGCCTTGATCAGGGTCGTTTTTCCCGCGCCCAGTTCGCCCTGGAAGGCGAAGACGCGGCGGTTCTTGCAGGCGCTCAGCATGGCGGCGGCCAGGTCGGCGGCCTCGTCGGCGTGGTCAAGGGGCATGATCGTACTCATCCGTAGTGGAGCGTTGGGATGGTTGGTATGCGGGCCGGGCGGTCATCGCGCCTTCAACCGCACCACCGGCACGATCATCTCTTCCATGGAGATGCCGCCGTGCTGGAACGTGTTGCGGAAGAAGTTCACGAAGTGGTTGTAGTTGTTGGGGTACACGAAGTACAGGTCGCGCTTGGTGAAGACGTACACCGTGCTCATGTTGGCCCGTGGCAGCAGGGCCTTGGCCGGGTCCTTCACGGCGAACACGTCCTTGGCCTCGTAGGTGAGGTTGCGGCCGTGCTTGTACCGCAGGTTGGTGTTCGTATTGCGGTCGCCCACCACTTTGCTGGGCTGCGTAACGCGCACCGTGCCATGATCGGTGGTGATCACCGCCCGCGCGCCCTTGGCTGCGATGAACTTGAGCATATCCAGCAGCGGACTGTGCTCGAACCAGCTCCTCGTGAGGGAGCGGTAGGCGGGCTCGTCCTCGGCCAGCTCGCGGATGATCTCCATCTCGGTGCGGGCATGGCTCAGCATGTCCACGAAATTGTACACGATCACGTTGAGGGCGTTGTCCATCAGCGTGTGCATGCTCTCGGCCAGCTTCTTCCCCTGCGCGATGTTGGTGATCTTGTGGTAGCTGTGCTTCACGTTCTTGCCGAGGCTCTTCAGCTGCGCGGCCAGGAACTCGTCCTCGTACGCGTTCTTGCTGCCCTCGGCGTCCTCACTCAGCCACTTCCCCGGGAAACGCCGCTCGATGTCGGCGGGCATCATGCCGGCGAAGAGGGCGTTGCGCGCGTACTGCGTGGCCGTGGGCAGTATGCTGTAGAAGGCGCCCTGCTCCTCCACCTTGAAGTACTCGCTCACGATGGGCTCGATGGTGCGCCACTGGTCCAGCCGCAGGTTGTCGATCAGCACCATGAAAAGTGGCGGCTGCTTCTCATCGATCAGCGGGGCCACCTTCGCCTTTAACACCTGGTGCGACTGTAGCGGCGCGTCCTTGGCGTTGCCGCTCAGCCAATCGAGGTAGTTCTTCTCCACGAAGCGGCAGAACAGGTCGTTGGCCTCGGCCCACTGGCTGCGAAGGATCTCGGCCATGCTCTGGTCCGGATTGGCGCTCAGTTCCAGTTCCCAGCGCACCAGTTCATCGTAGAGCGTGATCCAGTCCGTGGCGCTCAGGCGGTCGCTCAACCGCATGCTCAGCCGCCCGAAGTTCTGCTGGTAGCTCGTGTTCGTCTTCTCGCTCACCAGCCGCTTGGCGTCCAGGTGCTTCTTCAGTGCCAGCAGGATCTGGTTGGGGTTCACGGGCTTGATCAGGTAGTCGCTGATCTTGCTGCCGATGGCCTCCTCCATGATCCGCTCCTCTTCGCTCTTGGTGATCATGATCACCGGGGTGCGCGGGGCCATGCCCTTGATGCGGTCCAACGTTTCCAAGCCGCTGAGGCCGGGCATGTTCTCATCCAGGAACACGATGTCGAAGTCCCGCTTGCCCACCAGGTCCACGGCGTCCAGGCCGTTGTTCACGGTGTCCACGGTATAGCCCTTCTGCTGCAGGAAGAGGACGTGGGGTTTGAGGAGATCGATCTCGTCGTCCGCCCAGAGGATGCTCGCGCTCATTCGTGTGTCCGGTTGTCCTCGCGGGACGTGACGGGAAAGCCGTCTATTTTCGGTGCGTGAAAATAGGCCGTTTCCGGGCACGGCGTCCGGCGTTCGGTCGAAACCCCTGTAAGCCGCGCCAGGCTTGACGATCCGCGTGTCCCACCCCGGCAAGATCCTCAACGACCCCATCTACGGGTTCATCACCGTGCCCCACCCGCTGGTGCTGCGGCTGATCGATCACCCGTGGTTCCAGCGGCTGCGCTACATCAAGCAGCTCGGGCTGGGCCACCTGGTGTATCCCGGGGCCCTCCACACGCGCTTCCACCATGCGCTTGGCGCCATGCACCTGATGGGCGAGGCCGTGGCCACCCTGCGCGGCAAGGGCCACGCCGTCACCACCGAAGAGGCCCTCGGGGGCGCTATCGCCATCCTGCTGCACGACGTGGGGCACGGGCCCTTCAGCCACGCATTGGAGCACAGCTTGGTGGAGGGCATCGGCCACGAGGATGTGAGCGCCTTGGTCATGGACGCGCTGAACGCTGAGTTCGGTGGAGCCCTGGACCTCGGCATCCGCATCTTCCGCGACCAGTACTCCAAGCGCTTCCTGCACCAGCTCGTGAGCGGCCAGCTGGACGTGGACCGCATCGATTACCTGAACCGCGACAGTTTTTACACCGGCGTGAGCGAGGGCGTCATCGGCGGCGAGCGCATCATCAAGATGCTGCAGATCGTGGACGACCGGCTGGTGGTGGAGGAGAAGGCCATCTACAGCATCGAGAAGTTCCTCGTGGCGCGGCGCCTGATGTACTGGCAGGTGTACCTGCACAAGACCGTGGTGGCCTGCGAGATGATGCTGGTGGAAACGCTGCGCCGCGCGAAACACCTGGCCATGTCCGGCACGGAGGTCTTCGCCTCCCCTGCCCTGCTGCG